>Ga0065711_1002352_pt1 | contig 67032 bp, 40 predicted proteins | sample Hoacrofraction12_FD_59098 | JGI IMG/M metagenome (GOLD analysis project Ga0065711, IMG submission 59098) | Hoatzin crop microbial communities from Cojedes, Venezuela - Epithelial fraction 12 v2 (version 2) | ecosystem: Host-associated > Birds > Digestive system > Esophagus > Crop | place...
CCGCCTGGACAAGGTCCTGTGCAGCCTACTGTAGGTGACCCTGCTTCGGCAGGGGGGTTGGACTAGATGACCCACAGAGGTCCCTTCCAACCCCTACTGTTCTGTGATTCTGTGATTCTGTATTAGGCCAAAAAGCCATGGATCAGAGCAGAGGTGATTCTTAAAGCAGCCATCAGCATATCCTGTGCAGGCCCCAAATTTTGTAAACCTTTGGCTTTTCTCCCCTCCACCTCCAAATCCACACACCTCCCCCTTATTTTTGGGCAATGTTTCAGAGCCTCACACATCTTTCCTTCTGCCTGTAAAGGCAACCGTTCAGAAGTGCCACTGCAACTCTGGATGTTTCGAGATGTGACCTCAGACAGCTAGAAGTCTGGTATCTTGTAGCTTTTAGGTTTAGGAGCACAAAGTGCTGTGGGAAAGCCTTCATATTTCTTTTTGCAATGCGATGCATGTTCTCTTTCTGCCTCTGCTAGCTAGTGGGAAATTGAAACTTAACAGGGAGACTCTTTCAGAGGTGTGAAGGCTTATCTTGAGTCGGGAGACACTGGATATTTACAGAAAAGGTAAGAAACACAAAAGAAGCAATAACATCTCTTAAAAAGCTTTTTTCAGAGTTTTGAAATGCTGGGACCGAGTCTGAGGGAAACGGGCGGGAGAACAGAGCACAGATGAAAGAGGGCAGGCTGTTAAAACATGTAATGCTAATAAGTGGGTAATGCCTCCGCACAGACTGTTTGTGTGTATGTACACCTACAGCTCCTGGCCCTTGTATTTTTTAATCTCCCAAAGGAGTGTGAATACTTTACAAACTTGCCTCTTATATGGCATGACACTCCTTATAAAGAAGAAGAAACCCGGAGCAAATTAGTGATGTTTGTAGTGACATTGAATGATATATGGATGAACCTTTATTTTTAGCTGATCTAACCTCTTGACAGCAGAATTGCAGAGAACTAATCTTCTGTATTTAAAGTCATTTAAGGATTGCTTTTGACACCACTACAGAGGACTAATCTTTAGTGTGCAAATGTACGCTGGAGTTTTTACTGATAATTAAATCCGGGCTAGGAATCTGGAAGAAGTTGCAGTCTTCCTGCTAATGATATCAAACCTTTTCCCCAGGGCTGTTCACCCATTCCAAGGCCTTCTGAAGCGTGAGCATGGGGAAATTTCCAACTTTCTCAACACTTTTTGGAGACATTCTGGAGTACTGCCTATGCAAGAAGCACACAGAAATCACATGCAGACAGGGGAGAAGTGCTACTAAACACCAGGGAATTACATCTGGTGCCTGCATCAGTCTGAACATCATTATTAGCTGTCCTTCCTGCAGAAGAGAAGAGTTCCCTATTGCTGGCAGCTTGAAGTATTCTTGTGCTTTTATTAAAAGATCTTTTTAAAACAGGCCATGGACCTCAATACCTGCATGCATTCCACGCAGTGAGGTTTTGCACGGGAGGGGAGCAGAGGCAGAGGAGGGTTAGCACAGCATCCTTGTTGTTGCTGGGTTCTTCCTCCCTATCCCTTCTACTTGAAAAAGTACCTGGGAAAAGAACTGCCTTCCAGGACTACACATCAGCGGGCCAGGAATCATTCTGGTATCAGAGAAATCTGCATACTCTATAGAAGGCTCTAAAGAGCCTTCCCCTGCATCAAAAGGCGGGAATATGAAGTATTCATCCTTAATGTTGAAAGACTTGCTATCTTAAGCAAGTTACAGAATCACAGAATCGCAGAATTGTAGGGGTTGGAAGGGACCTCTGGGGATCATCTAGTCCAACCCTCCTGCCGAAGCAGGGTCACCTAGAGCAGGCTGCACAGGACCACGTCCAGGCAGGTCTTGACTATCTCCGGAGAAGGAGACTCCACTACCTCCTTGGGCAGCCTGTTCCAGTGCTCCGTCACCCTTAAGGTAAAGAAGTTTTTCCTTGTGTTCAGATGGGACTTCCTATGCTTCAGTTTGTTCCCATTGCCCCTTGTCCTGTCACTGGACACCACTGAAAAGATACTGGCCCCATCCTCTTGACGCCCACCCTTATGATCTTTGTAAGCATTTATAAGGTCCCCTTGCAGCCTTCTCTTCTTCAGGCTAAACAAGCCCAACTCCCTCAGCCTTTCCTCGTAGGAGAGATGCTCCAGTCCCCTCATCATCCTCGTAGCCTTCCGCTGGACTCTCTCCAGTACTTCCAGTAGCTCCTCATCTTTCTTGAACTGAGGAGTCCAGAAGTGGACACAATAGTCCAGACGGGGCATCACTAGGGCAGTGTAGAGGGGAAGGAGAACCCCCCTCGGCCTACTGGCCACACTCTTCTTAATGCATCCCAGGATACCATTGGCCTTCCTGCCAGCAAGGGCACATCACTGTCTCACGGTTAACTTGTCTCCCACCAGCACTACCAGATTATTCCTCGTCAGGTTCAGGACCCTGCGCTTGCCCTTTTTGAACTTCATGAGGTTCCTCTGCTCCCAACTTTCCATCCTGTCCAAGTCTCGCTGAATGTCAGCACAGCCTTCCAGTGTATCCACCACTCCTCCAACTAGACTCTGCATTGTGGATCATAACCCTCTGAGCTCTGCCATTCAGCCACTTCTCAATCCACCTCACTGACCACTCATCCAGCCTACACTTCCAGAGCTTCCCTAGGAGGATGTTATGGGAGTCAGTGACAAAAACCTTGCTGAAGTCGAGGTAGACGACATCCACTGCTCTCCCCTCAACTACCCAGCCAGTCATGCCATCATAGAAAGCTATCAGATTGGTCAAGCATGAATCCATGTTGACTACTCCTGATAACCTTCTTTTCCTCCACTTGCTTAGAGGCAACATCCAGAAGGAGCTGTTCCATCACCTTTCCAGAGTTGGAGGGGAGGCTGATGGGCCTGTAGTTCCCTGGGTCCTCTTTCTTGCCCTTTTTGAAGACTAGAGTGATATTAGCTTTCTTCCTTTTCTTCTCCTGTTCTCCAGGACTTTTCAAAGATAATGGAGAGTGGCTTAGAAATGACATCTGCTAGCTCCCTCAGCACTTGTTGGTGCATTCCTTCAGGGCCCGTGGATTTGTGGGTGCCCAGTTTGCTTAAATGATCTCTAACCTGACCCTCCTCGACCAAGGGAAGGTCTTCCTCTCTTGCCTTTCTCTCTTGCCTCCAGGGACTGGGATGCCTGAGGGCCAGCATGAGCAGTGAAGACTGAAGCAAAGAAGGCATTCAGTAACTCTGCCTTCTCTGGATCCTCCATGACCCGGGCACTGACCTGATTCAGCAGCAGCCCCACATTTTCCCTAGTCTTCTGTTTGCTTCTGATGTACTTGAAAAAGCCCTTCTTGTTATTTTTACATCCTTTGCCAGATTTAAATCCAGGTGGACCTTAGACTTCCTTGTTGCATCCCTGCATACTCTGACAATGTTCCTATATTCTTCCCAAGTGGCCTGTCTCTCTTTCCATGTTTCTTTCCATGTGTCTCTTCATGTTTCTTCCATTTTGTGTTTTCTAGAAGCTCCTTGCTCATCCATGCAGGTGTTATGCCTCCTTTGCTTGGTTTCTTTCTCAGGGGGATGCACCGATCCTGAGCATGGAGGAAGTGATACTTGAATAGTGACCAATTCTCTTGGAATCCCCTAGATTCTAGAGCACTAAACCAAGTGATTCCTCCAAGTAAGTCCTTCAAGAAGCCAGAGTTCACTCTCCTCATGTCCAAGGTTGTGATCCTGTTTATTGCCCTGCTTCCTCCATGCAGGATCCTGAACTCCACCGTCTCACGGTGACTGCAGCCAAAGATTCCCCCAACCTTCATGCTGTCAAAGAGTCCTCAACAATCTCAAACATATTGTATGAGTAATCTCTTCAATCTGAGAAGGTATTTTATAGACCCATGTGACCAGAAGCAATGACAGCCCTCAACTAGAATTTGAACAAAATGATTCTACTGTAAATGTTTGTTCTGTTTGTATTGTTTCAGAAAAGACACAAGTCTCATGGGAATGCCATTTATCAACTTTTCTCAGACTTGAAAAGAACTCCTTTGAAATTTTTACCATAATTCTCCAAATATTAAAATCAGCTATATTCTCAAAGTATTTCTTCCATTTCCATTTTGCTTTACAGTCTTGGAGTTCCCACCGTAACTGCAATGACAGAATGACCATAATTCTGCAAAGGAAAACAAACTACGGAGGTACTCATCTGGTGGTGGCACAATCTAAAAACAAACTACGGAGGTACTCATCTGGTGGTGGCACAATCTAACACAGCTCCACTGGAAATCAGCAGTTAAATATCTGTTACGTAGAAGTCTTTTTCTGGAAAGTGGTAGAAAGCAGTGGAAAACCCTCAAGCACTCTCATGCATCTCTATCATCTGCATTTAGAAAGGTTTGAATGTGGGACATTCCACGTATATCTAAACTTTGAAGCGCTGCTCTGAACTAAATTAAACATTTGATATCTCTGAGTCCTTCATGATTCTCTCTTATATCCTTGGTTTTCATGTGGAAAGAAGATATCTTTTATCCGAAAAAACAGATAGCATTCTTTGTCACTATGATGATAAAGCTGGCTGGATAGTTATTCATATGAGTGAGGATGAGACATACTTTTCCCACAATGGTAAAATAATGTTTTTCTTGGAGTACAGTGAGGCACCCACTGAAATGCATCAAAAAATACCCCAATTGCTTTGACAAAAGAGAAAAAAAATGCCAGACTTTCAAGTACAGGGTGAATAAATAAGCAGTATAAATCAAGGAAGAAATAAGAAGCAACTGCCAGGTCCTCAGTCCTAATGTGTGCTGTCTCCACAAAGTCCCATTTGTGGCCTCAGAAATTATTTCTTCTATTTTAGTTTGTTTTTAAAAAACAAGCCACAGAGAGAGGAGTTTTCCAGAACACAAATTAATGTATAGAATACTGAAGTGGTAAAAAAAACTATGCTAGCAATGCATATGTAAATTTATTTCTGTCTTTGAACTCTGTTTATACATCACTCTGGAACTCAGCTGCTAATATTTAGCACCAGTATAGTCCTTGCTTACTGCATTTTAGTGCCAAGGGGAAAAAAGAAGGGATTTCCTTTTCTTAGCAAGGGATTTCAATAAGAGAGGGAAAAAAAAGAGGGATCTTGTTGAACTTTCCTCACACATAACCTTTTTCATTAGCTGTGAAATGTCCATATCTGCAGCTAGAAACAAAACTGATGGATTTCAGTGATCCAAGGTGATACTATTATAAGGGAAATATCAGCAATTCTGTGATTCAACATATAATTCCCTTGTAAAGGAAAGCCAACATGAAAATATTTCTGCATTTGAGACCAATAAAAATGTCCTAATTTTCAACAAAATATTCTCATGAACTTGTCAAGAGAAGTAGTACAAAACTGCATTGCTCAAATATCATTGTTTTTAGAGAAGAGCAAATTTTTCTAACACCCATATCGATGTAGGGTAGAGTCTTAATCAATGCAGATTAAAACACTTTGAAGTCCTTACACAAAAGCCAGCTGATGGAAGTGTGTTGTAAAAAGAACTAGCTGAATTATTCATTGTGAATAATCTGTGTTACGAATATACCCTCCCGCTGTCCCACCTCCATTTCAGGAACTGTCTGCAATGCAGTCCTCATCTCTCTGAGTGTTTGGCGAATGGTTTATATCAACACATTTTTGTGAATGGTTCCAATGGTTGCTGGATCTCCTGAAAACCATTATTTAAGTTACTACATTTTGTGACTCATGGTGCATGAACACAACAGCATCTAGTAAAACATTTTGTGGCACGATTTCAGTACACTGACGGGATGACGGAATTTTTTTAACGTAGAGATTCATAAACAAAAGAGGTATGCTATTTGGCTGTCTTTGTAAAATGAACTGATATATTATTACGTTTTCTGGCCTGTACTTATTCCTTGTAACTTTAGACAGTAAACTAAAGTGGCTGTGAGACGCATAGGCACCGTATACAGGCTCTTTCTCTAACTCAGAGTGAATGATTGGCACTCACAGAGATTGAGGCAGGTCTTATGTGCAATTATTGCTCTTCAGAGGTGCCTGTCCCTTCCATTTATTATACTGGGACTATGAACACCAGATTGAAGAGTTAAATCTGGATCTAGATGACATTGCCTGGTTTGCAGTTGTCCTTATGTAAGACAGACAGGAGACTACTCAATTCAGCTAACACGAGATGACTCCTTTCTAAGGTTAATTTTACAGTCCATAAGGAAACCTAAGTCATTCTAGGAAGCAAATTATTTTATCCTGAGTAGACTTACAAAATAATTAGATGACTTATACCCTAAAGCGCTTATTTCTCGTAGGGTCTTGTGACGGTAACTTAAATAACCAGACCTTATCTTTGTAACTATACCAAAGATATCTACATTCAGCTAATTAATTTCACCTACAAGTCTCACCCCCTCAGGTTAGCACTGATGAATACAAACAGCACTAGCCCTTTTCCTACTACTGGAGAAGCATTTCTATTGATAACATAGAGAAGGGAGTTTTCAGCGTCACTGGTACTTAAGAAGTGTGTTGAAGTACTCAGTGACTCCTAAATATTTTTCTGAGTTTTCACCCCAAAAAACATAATGAAGAAATATAGCATTACTTACTTGCTTTGCAGATGGACTACATCAGGAACCCACTTACACTTTTCTTACTACATAAGTCCTCAAAAAGTCATTATTTTTCTAAAAGTCATTACTTTTCTAGGATAACTCAAGCAAAGTGGATACTAAGCAGATATATAGCTCTACAGATGCAACAGAAGGGTGATCAAATATCTGAGAGATCAGATTTTTGTGCACTGACTGTGGTGGTGAAAGGAGTTAAATCCAGCTGGCGGCTGGTCATGAGTGGTGTTCCCCAGGGCTCAGTTTGGGCTCCAGTCTTGTTTAACATCTTTATCAATGATCTGGATGAGGGGACCGAGTGCTCCCTCAGTAAGCTTGCAGATGACACCAAGTTGGGTGGGATTGTCAATCTGCTTGAGAGTAGGAAGGTTCTGCAGAGGGATCTGGATAGGCTGGATTTATGGACCGAGGCCAACTGTATGAGGTTCCACAAGGCCAAATGCCGGCTCCTGCACTTTGGTCACAACAACCCTATGCAATGTGACGGGCTTGGGGAGGAGTGGCTGGAAAGCTGCCCAGAAGAAAAGGACCTTGGGGTGCTGGTTGACAGCTGGCTGAACATGAGCGAGCAGTATGCCCAGGTGGCCAAAAAGGCCAAGAGCATCCTGGCTTGTATCAGTAATAGTGTGGCCAACAGCAGTAGGGAGGTGATCATGCCCCTGTACTCGGCACTGAAGTGAGGCTGCACCTCGAGTACTGTGTTGAGTCTCAGGCCCCTCGCTAGAAGAAGGACACCGAGTTGCTGAAGCATGTCCAGAGAAGGTCAATGAGGCTGGTGAGGGGTCTAGAGAACAGGTTTTATGAGGAGCAGCTGAGGGAGCTGGGGCTTTTTAATCTGGAGAGGAGGAGGCTGAGGGGGGACCTTATCGCTCTCTACAGCTACCTGAGAGGGGGTTGCAGTGAGGCAGGTGATGGTCTCTTCTCCCAGGTAACTAGTGATAGGACAAGAGGAAATGGCCTCAAGTTGCATCAGGGGAGGTTTAGATTAGATATTAGGAAAAATTTCTTTACTGAAATAGTGGTCAAGCATTGGAATAAGCTGCCCAGGGAGGTGGTTGAGTCCCCGTCCCTAGCGGTATTAAAAAAAAAAAAGTAGATGTGGCACTTCGGGATATGATTTAGTAGTGATGGTGGTGTTGGGTGAATGGTTGGACTTGATGATCTTAGAGGTCTTTTCCAACCTATGATTCTATGATTCTGTGAAAAATAATTGGACATAAGCTTCCTGCTAATAAATTCACCTGTGAAAGGAAGAAGGTCCTAGCCATCAAAGGACTAAACAGCCTTCTGAAACAGCCTTCCAAGACATAATCAGTGATAAAAATGGAGTTTGATAGGTTTATGAACAAGACTACATGATGTTGGTTCTATTTTAGTGGGAGGCTGGACTTCTGATGGCTATTCTAATATTGAGTTGTTGCTAAAACCATCTTAACACTTAGAATCAGTGCATGTCAGAAGTTTGAGCAGATTGAAGTAGTGTTTTAACCGTCTGAGAACTGATGTTATTTCTGTTCTGTATGTACATGCTCAACAGTGAGCTAGCTAGATAAAGCTATCTATCTAACCGCCTGTCATGCAAAGGAGCTATTTTCCTATGAACACCTCTCTGACTCATTTACGTGCAGTGATGTATGCAGTTTGCTAGAAGTGCTCATTCCAGTTTTTCAGGAATTCACATCTTCCTTTAGCTTATCAGCATCTACCAGTGCATTCTTTTTTGTTACATATATATTCAGAGAGGCACAAAAATGCTCACTGATCTAAAACATGTTTCAGAAAGCCATATATATGAGAAAGGTATCTGTACATGTACAGAGACAACTGATTAGAACTATAAATTATATGCAGAATAAACAAACAAATAAATATTTTAAATGTTATCAGTTAAAAAGAATCATTGGTTTGTAGATATACTTTCCAGGAAAAATATCATTCATTGTTTGGAGGCAAGATTGAAGTATGTCTTTAAGTGACTACAGGCGGTACTAAATTTGTCTTTTCATACTCAGCATACGTGTTAGTGCAGGGGTGATGGAAGGAAAAGATGGGAAGAGGAAATGTTATGCGGTTTTTGTATACCCTCTTTTATCCTGCATTTGGCTGGTACATGATCTTACATCTTCTTTTACCAAGTGAAACAGCTCCAAGAATTGAAGTCAGTAGCCTGAGATAAGAAGATATAAAATAAGAAAGTTTTCTAATATTGTGACCTCTATCTCACTGACTTTTACTAATGTTTAGCAGCTTCATTATCCTCTCGCTGTTTACTGACACCCAGGATAAATTAGTGTGTCATTGGTAAAACGTACCAGAATCAAAAGAGGTTATTTTAAGTCCACTTTGTCCTAGTACAGAGGAAATTATATTCAGCTTATAGTTTGACCAGCTATTCTTGAAAAATTTGAACTATATTTTTCTTTCGCACTATCATCTAGTGCGTTTATCCTGCAGTAACTTTTAAATACAGAGGAAAAGAAGGGAAAAGTTCCAATTCAGATCAGGCTGTTTTCAGAAATAAGGCTTTCAGCTCCATTATTTGCAGCTGGGTTGAAATTAGGGGAGTTGGGGGTCAGCACTGTCCTTAGGGAGGTTTTGTTTCTCACAGAGAATGGTGCAGTGGAAATGTGCCCCCAGCTTGCACAGGTGCTTAGTGCTTTCTTTCTGATCTTCTGAGATCTGCTTTAATTGATGAGGACAATATTTTTAACAGGGTAAGTCTTAACCCTGTTCAGTGGAAAACATATTCTCACTAGCATGAAGAATTTTGCTGCTGAAAGAGCCTGAGGCATCCTCGTTTCTGTCTGGTGGCTTGAACTCTTCCTGGCAGCTTGTGTCTAGCAGTGATAGCAGAAAAGTTATTTTCTCATTACCCCACACTGAAGCCTCGGCTGATATGTGTAAGAGAATGACTTTCACATATCTGCTTTGTATAATAGAACTCTTGTATTTTCTTAGTACATATTTTCTGTAGCTGATGTCACAGCTTTAACCACAGTTATTTTCATTTTTGCTTTAGAGACATGGTTTGCTTTAGAGATTTCTGCCATCCGTATGCTGGGCTGCATCAAAAGAAGCATGGCCAGCAGGTTGAGGAAGGTGGTTCTGCCCCTCTACTCTGATCTGGTGAGACCCCACCTGGAGTCCTGCGTCCAGCTCTGGAGCCCTCAGCACAGGAAAGACATGGACCTGTTGGAGCGGGGCCAGAGAAGGGCCACAAAAATGATCAGAGGGATGCAACACCTCTCCTGTGAAGAGAGGCTGAGCGAGTTGGGCCTGTTCAGCCTGGAGAAGAGAAGGCTGAGGAGAGACCTTATAGCAGCCTTCCAGTACCTGAAGAGGGCCTGCAAGAAAGCTGGAGAGGGACTTTTTACAAGGTCATGTAGTGATACAACAAGGGGTAATGGCTTTAAAGTAAGAAAGGGTAGATTTAGACTAGATATAAGAAAGAAATTCTTCACTATGAGGGTGGTGAGGCACTGGAACAGGTTGCACAGAGAAGTTATGAATGCCCCATACCCGGAAGTGTTCAAGGCCAGATTGGATGGAGCTTTGAGCAAAGTGATGTACTGGAAGGTGTCCCTGCCCTAGGCAAGGGAGGTAGGACCTAGATGATCTTCAAAGTCACTTCCAAATCAAACCATTCCATGATTATATGTGGAAATGTGTACATAAATACCGTTTGAGTGCACTGAATACACATTCATAAAGCATCGCTGAGAAAAGATGAGTCAACAGCCCTGGATAATAGAAAAATTACAGGTGAAGTTATGAGAGAAACTTCTAGGGAGCAAGGCATCTTTCAGGGATAAAAGAACATTGACTGTTTGATTTAATAAAGAACATTACGTCTATCTTCTTGTAATCTCAGACAGCAAAACAGAGTAAAAAAACCAACGATATTGTACTGCTACCAACTCTTTCCTGTTTCATCATGATGGGAATTAAAAAGGAGACCAGGACATTACAAATGCTGCATGTGCACTGTGGGCTGTATGGCACATACCTCTTGCGTCTCTGGGTTGTACAAGGCTCTCTGTAGGACTGAGGTGTGCTTGGAATCCGAGGTCCTCTACTCAGAAAACTGTTGTAATATATCTGAGGCTCTCTGCAGAGAACTTAAGGTCACAGAACTTTTCATATACCCCCCAAAAAAGTATTGGCTATACTTATTCTAGATGTTTTGTACAGACAGCATGGCCAAAGCCATATGTTCTAAAATCATGTTAAAAAAGCCTGCAAGATTGCAGTAAAAGCTGTGAGATTCAATTTGTAAAGTTTCATACTTTTGCTTTTGAGGCATTTAAACTTGCAAGTGGTATTCGAGCTGTGCTTTGCCATCATGAGAACTAAGTTTTTTCTTTAAAAAGAAATTTTTCAGGTGATGTCAGAAGATCAGGCTTGAGAAAAATGTTACATGTAATTGGATATGTGACAAAGTTCAACAAGCTGGGAACAACTAGTAAGAATATGATAGTGATGAAGAAGACACACACCCTGAACAGAAGGTTTATTAGACGTCCAAATAAACAGCCTGACTATCTGCATTCTGCTTCCAAATGTCTCCAGGTATAAAAAAGCCAATTGTAAAGTATTTCTGTTTTCCTAGATAGGTTAGATAGTGTCTGCAAATACTTTCATTAATTTTTTTCTGTTATTTTTCCATGGTGGTTGTTTCCTTGATGTATTTTTTCTTTCTTTAAAAAAATTATTTGATTTTACTCTTCTGCTCCACTCACAGTTTCTTGTATAAACTTATCAGCCCTTTCTTCTTTGGCTTTTTCTGCTAAATATTTTATATCTCTCTGTTCCTCTTTCTTTCGTACTTTTAACATACATAAAGAACAATCTGAATTAAGTCTATCAATCCTGCATGGAAAAGAGTAAAAATCAGAAATCCTCAGTGATGCAGTTAAATATCATCTGCTGATGGTCCTGTTCTTAACGGGATGTGCTTGACTGAATTCAGGAAGGAAAAAAAGTGAAACAAAAAACTCTGCATGATGAGCTATTGTGAAAAGAAGAAGTAGGAAATAAAAGGAAGAGATGTGAGACACACACAGATAAAAAGCAAGACTATCCACAGCCTTATTTGCATTCTTCTTCTTTACTTTGAATTTTAAGAGCTTAAAAATTGCTCTCTAGACATATATATTGTGCCTGCATTATTCAGTGGCTTCATTGCATTGATTTATATTATAAACGTGCTTTGTAAAAAGATTTTAAAAAAGATTATACTATTAGACTTTAATTTGAACAGAACACTTGAGGAATCATTAGGAAATGAGGTAAAGATAACAGAAAGGAGAAGAGAATTCCTTGGCACTGGGCTGGGTCAGTAAAATTGCAATTTTGTTGATTGGTCGACAGGGTACTATGAGCAAAAAAAAAAATTTAGCTAAAACTCTCCCTGTGTACCCATATATATTATTTCATCTCTTAGTGATATTGAACTGCATTATACTATCTGCCTTACGTGTTCTCTTTAATTTTAGTGAGAATATGAAGTGCAAGGTGTCTCATAATTGAGATAATGACTAATAGAGCTCTGAAACTAATGGCTTCCTTCAGGTGAGATACCCAAAGGTAGGACTTGGAGAAGTGGTAAAAGTCTGAAACAAACACTACACTGTGTCTTGTAAATTGTTCCCTCGTGGCCCCAAATCTTGTTATTACAACAGCAAATATCCCATCGTTTGGTAAAGGATGTTAAACTCTCTTCTTATTACATTTAGTCCTTAATTTTCACTCAGCACGAATCCTAAAGCAACTGTGCTGTCACTGGCAACATGTAGTGGTGCATAGTTTAAGCCTCAGGGTGAGATTCACAACCGCTAGTTTTATTCTACACGCAGGCACCTTCAAGACACTGCAGAGTGGATCCTACTCTCTTTTAAGAATATCTCTATGCATATCTGTCAAGATAGTGTTTCCCTTTTGTTGAGCAGCCTCATGTAGGGGTTTCCTCAGACATTTGCAGCAAGGGCATCTGCAGCATTTTTAGACTTTTTAGCCTGGACAGGACAAGATTTTTTCCCAGCATCACCTATGCTTCTTTTGGTGGGTTAAATGCAAAAGGAATTAGAGCCTCCCCTGGAAGACAGGATCTGAGTCACTGAAATAGAGTCCATAAGATTTAACACTAAACTTTATTTGCTCTCATCAAGAAAACGCACACAAGTCACAACTAGGGATTTCCAGAGTAGATGTACATGGGATAGCAGGGTATTGCATAATTGGGAGGGCACATCTCTCCCTGACACTATGGTCTCAGCCCTCAACAGGGCAAAAAAACCCCTACCAGAAATCTGAAGTATCTGGAGCAGGTATTGGCAGCTAAGCTAAAGGAAGGACGCCCTGTTAGTCGTCACGTGGCTATTAAGAGACAGGTGGTGGGAGCACCTTCCTTCATCTCCCCTCCCTGAACTTCAATTATTAGTGTAAAGAAATAGGATTTCACACTCCACACATTGCTCCCCGCAGTAGGCAAGGTGAGAGAGTAGGAACAGTCTCCGTACCATCACATGCAGTCAGGAAAGAGGAGATCACCATCTTCCACAACTAGGAGTGAACCCAACTCCTGGGCACTCCAGCAGGCCTCTGGAGTCTCTTCTTCCCGCAGCAGCATCACCTGGCACTTAGTTGGGCTGCAGTTTCATCAGAAGAGCGATCCTAATGAGAGCTCGTGGGTTTTACAGCCTAGTGGTTAAGGTCCTCTGCCTCGCACACTGCATGGAACTATGGGTGTAGGTTCAGTTTCCCCTGTACTACAGCATGGTTCAAACCAGCATCTTCCATTTAACAGGAAAGTGAAAAAGAAACAATGCAAATAAAGAAGTCAATTACTTGTGCCCCTTGAAGTCATCTTTCAAGGAGAAGATGGAGCTATTTAATTAGCTGGCTTTTGCCACGTTGAAGATCATTCAGTTTTTAAGACGTGAGGCTGGGGAGAGCTTGTTTGTCCTAAGTGCACTGATATCCATGAAGCCCCATTATTAACACATCAATAATCCTGATGCTGTGTGCTGATGCTGTGGATTTTTCTCTTTAGTTGTGCACATTTTGTGAGCTGACTACCTGAAAGGAGTAAAACAAAATAAAATCTCACTGAAAATACAAAGAAATCTTAATTAAACACTATGTTATGCGGTAAAAAACACAATTTTTGATAATCATATTATACAACAGAATCCCAGGGAAAAATGAGAGAAAGATAGTACCAGAAATTAAAAAAGTTTGTTTAATGAAGTCATTAAAAGCAAAATTTAATATGGTCTAGACAAAAAACGTTTTGACTCTTTCACATAAACCAAAGATATTTGTAGTCCCTTCTAATTCAGTTAAAGGCTAATCTCTTTTAAATCCTCACTCTTGTCCATTCTTTATTGAGGCAGTAAAATCTGATTATTAACAAAGGTGATGGAGTGCTTTGGCAACCAGCTGCTGCAGCTCTGTGTCAAGTGAAAGAGGAACTGATTGGAAAGGCTCTGAGGAATATGCAGAGAAACTTTTGCTAGGATGAACACCTGACAATATTCAAAGTGCTTCTCAAAAAGACAGATGGCTAAGGAAAATACTTCACCATAGTCACGTAACAAAAAAGAGAAGTCCTAATAAGAAAATGCCTGAAATCATTCGTATGGGTGGAGAAAATGAACTGTACTCAAATGGAAATATTGGGAGCAAGCAGTTTTCTAACAAACTTCCTACTTGGAGCTAACACATCTGGACTCAGCTGAGCTCTCCAGAGGAGAGAGGGGAATGAGTCCTCTTGGTGAGGCGGGGCAAAACCAAAAAGTTCAAGTGGAGGTTATGGCAGGTCCTGGGCCCAACATTCCAGGTTGTAGCCTGTGTTTGAGAAGTGCGCAGCTGAGCATGGGAAAAAGAGGTGCAAGGGTTGCCCTCCACTACTTTGATCTTCAGCTGACCAAGTGACCCCATCCTGTCCTTCAGCATACGGAGCACTCCGGGATCGGATCCTGCAGGCTTTCATATTTGCCTCTGGGTAAACTGAAAGCAGACAGCGGTGTTACCTAAGAGCTACACAGACACTTCCCCACTGTCCCTCTGGACTTGCCTCCCCCTCTGTTGCAGTGGTCCTCTCCCTCCTGGCTCCAGTTAGGGGACAGTGGAAGCAAGGAAAAAAAGGACATATCGGACAATCAATGACAGTACCAAGACTGCAGCGTGGGTGGAGGGGAGAGCAAAAGAAATGCGTTGTTCCACTCTCAGTGAGCCACAGCAAAAACAAGAAGTTCAGATGCAGGCTACTGCACATTTTTTTTCTTCAGCAGGGTAACTTGGAGGTAACATAGATGGCAAAATCCTTTTGCCCTACAATGAAGATTTGATTCTAGCTCTACAGGCTCCAGACTGATGGGCCTGAAGAGGAGGATGAAATTTCGTCTAGCTCACAGATCCACTGAGAATTTTACCTGCCAAGGAAGGAGAAATCTCAGTTATTCTTTCATAGGGATCTGCACTATTATGTTGTTTTGATATGAAACAGGTTGTAAGTATGCAAGGCTGCCAAAAATTACTACATAAATACTCCTGATTTCTCTCAATGGAGCCTACTTTCATAAATGAGTGCCTTACAATTGCTACAGTATGAGCAGAAACAATCAAATCCTGCCATGGTTACACAGCATAGAATGGCACTACAGTGGTAAAAAAACTGTACAATGCAAGTAATTATTAGTTTCCATCATTACATTGGATGTAATAGTCTATATGTTACATTACATTCACACAAATGTTGCTGGAATATTTAAATTCAAAGCTTAATGTTGGACTTCCACTTTCTTTGTCTCTGCAATTTTTAGAGCACTGAGGTTGCTAATTCACTATGTTGTGCATCTCTTTTGATAGCAGAGAGGCTCATTCATATCAATGTCTTGAATTTAAATTTAGATTGCTTATATGTGTTCATATTTTCAATTTATGTTATTATATCCACTCCTGCTCTATTCTTTGCTCATTAGGGACCCCTGAACACCAGCTTGAGCAAGTTCTGTTAAACGAATTGCATGCAAAGAGCAAGAGCTCTTTGAATGACGTGTAATTATCAACAATTAACAAGATGCTAATTATACCTTCAAATTATAATCCTACTGAGCAAAATAAAAATCCTTTATGGAAGAAAAAATTGTTAAAGGCACAACATTATATTAAACCAAATGACAAAAAGTTTGGCAACTTCCAACGGTATAAATCAAACAAACTGCTGAACACATCATGCAGCTTGCCAGAATGGCTCTCTGCCAATCAGGTTTTCATTGCATATTCAATAAGTTGGGGGGGTGATGTGGGGTGGGAAGAAAAGTGAAGGAGGAAGAGGATTTAACTGATGTGTTGCTGCTCAATCAATAAAAAGAAATCAGAAAAGCTGTAACTATTTAAACTTTGCAGTGTGTGTTGTCTTACAGTTACATCAAATTGACAGAGAAGAATGGTTTGTCTGAAAGGTTTGAAGCTACAACAACTTTAATAAATTTTACATTTACAAGAGAAACAGCAAGAAAAAACCTCCTTGTCAACATAATAAATCGGACCCGGTCTCATAAATGCTCACCATGGATTTGATATTTTTTTAGCAGTTTTCACAGGCAGTTATAGATCTTTATCTGCACTCCATGGTGGAAATATTTTTGAAAGTAGAGCAACTAGACTCAAAACTCTACATTCACACGCTTTCAATTTTTATTAGTTATATTTAATCCTGACATAAATTAGCCTAAGCATCTTGTTCTTCAGTTCATCCTGATCCAATAATTCCTCAAGGACGTTCTAAGTTCTGGTATCAGACTAAAGTACTCACAATAGTAAAATTTTGTTGGCATGAATAATAACAAAAAATGTGTCCAGTCAGTTGAAAACCCCCCCAAAAATCCATTTATTTTCTCTAAAAAGAGTGTCACTACCATAGCGTAAAACAGAGCTTTGAGGTACTGCGACAGTTCTCTAAGATGCCTGGGGTTTGTACCATTTCTATGGTAAAAAATGTGATGTAACTCAAGCAGAAAGAAAAAAAATTACGGAGAATTCTCCCAGTAAGATAGAATTATCAGTGGTCTACCCTGCAATCATGACTGCATTTTTTGTAGTTTTGGGCAATAAATCCCACAAAAAGAGGACAGCCTTCCACTGTTTATAGCATTGTTAGTTCTGCTGTAAACGTGAAGTGGGACATAGTTTTGGTTTTATGGATTTTCTTGTTTTGCCTAATTTTCCTGTTGACGAATTTAATTTATAAATGTTAGCAGGAGTGGTTTGCAATCACTCACTGAGGTGTAGTAGGTGCTCTGGTTGGCGGAAGCAGTGGTTGGGTTACGTGCCATGAGGCTTCTGGAACTGTTTTCAGGTTACAAAGAGTGATCTGCAAACACTCCAAGTCAACCCTTTGTAAACATTTGACAGGCTGGAATTCACACACAGCTGATTTGCCAACCTCCACAAAAGGCTCATTAAGCCAAATTGTTTCCAATGAGTACCTGATCCAGCTGAAGTTTTGAAATTCAGAAATCCTTGGAAGTTTTTAACTCTATTCTTCATTTTACCAAGAGGAATTTCAAGGGCAATACCAAACTTTTAAGCTACTTAAGAAAACGTTGTCTCCTTTTCTACTGTGAAAAAAGACATAGTAAGGATTTTGTGTCTTAAGAGAAACTGGAAACTACTTAGAAATTGCTTCAGAAGACATGCCATCAGGACTGCAATGGGAAATGGATGACAGCTTTTGTCATATTCTATCTGTACTTTTCATAACCTGTCTTATCTAAACATGGGAAGGGAAGAGGTTGTTTAATTTAGGCCTCATACTACAACCATTTAATAGTCATTAATTACTTTCTTCTCTATGAGAACACAGGCAAAAGCAGACTCATAATTAATCTAGATTTAAATATCCAAGCAAAGAGACATCCTGATCTGCCAGGACTGTAGGCAGCACAGTAAAAACTCCTCCTATTTTGCTGTAATCTTCTACTGGAACATGAAAGGGCGGATGATCGATGGTTGACAACAAGACTCTTTTCTATACCACCCCATAAAACAACTTCTCTAAGACATCTTTAATTTCTAGGCTTCTTAGATCACTGTAAACATCAACATATTTTTCCAAAATGTGCTAAACAGTTATGTCTCTTTTTTTTGTTTGTTTTTTTTGTTTGTTGATGGGTTTTCTTGGGTTGTTGTTAGGTAATTAATCTATTATGTGGTATGTCTGGATTGATAATGTAGGATACTAGGTTACTACTGCTAGACAGAGCTGTACTGTTTGACTTTTACAGTCTGAGAAACTGAAATAATTATGCTGAGTAGATTTTTTTTTCTCCAAATCCCATCGTCTACTTGTATTTTGGTAAGAAAAGGAAGTACCTCAGCTTGACTTTTTGGAATATTCCTCTAAGCATTTGAGAAAGAATAAATCCAGGAAAGTGTGTCATTAAGTGGTAACTGTGTCCTGTCCACAGGGCAGGACAAGTAGTACCAAGGAGCAGGAAGCTTCTACATCCTCAGTCTTGGTAGAAAGAGAATGACTTTGCCTTCTTGGTGGAACTGGTCAGTAAAGGAAGATTTTGGGCTGTTTTTATGAAGAATAAATACTTTCCAGAAAATGAAGTGGTTCCAGGTTGTCTGATAGCAAGCAAGTGCTCTGAGCTCCTCAGTCTCTTCACCAAGAGTTACCTAAGGAAGACCTATCAAAACTGGGACATTTAGAGTAGTATGTTCAATATAAAGAAAGTCACAAAGTTTTAAATAATCTTTCCAATGGAGGCCAATGTGGTATATGGAGGTGCAAAATATGAAAGTGTTAAAACATCAACTTTATCAACAGGAAAATAACTAACATGAATATGAAAGCAATTATTCAACGACTATAATAAGTTTCTTCATAAATTCTAGGTGTGGAAAAAAGAAAAGCAGATTTTTTCCCAAAAAAAGGAACTAAAACTGATGAAAGAACATAAAAGCCATTAAACTTTGAATCATTTAAGTGACTACAAAATAACAAGAAGGAAGAATGAAAATATAGCTAAAAATAAAATAGTAATTGGGCAAGGCATATGTCAAATTAAAATATTAGGCAACAAAATTAAGACAACAAATTAGAGATCATTCTGCTAAACAACAATAGAAACCCACCTCCACAAATTCCATCTTCTGACTGAAATAAAAATTGTATCACTAGGAAGATTCAGAGAAATAATACGGACTAATAGTAAGACCTGACACAGTACTAGTTATACTATATAAAACCACCGTCCACAATGCAGCAAAGCGCTTAAACATGTGCTGTGTGGTTTCCCATAATGACATGTGGTAAATTGAACACATTTTCCTCCCTAACGCCTTGTTTTATTAGTAATTTCTACTTTAAAGTTGCCAATAGCTTTTCTCACAGATTTGCTGCTGGGCCTGCTACGAATATCCACCTTTTCTAAGATTTTTGTAACTCTCTGATAAACATCTAGTGAAGAATCAATAAGGAAGTTTATTAATTTTATTTTATTTTCAGGAGTGGGTGTATGTTCTGGATATGGCTGGGATAGAGTTAATTTTCCTCCCATTACCTGCCGTGTTTTGGATTTAGTATGATAAGTCTAAAGTTATTTGATAACACTGATGTTTTCAGTCGTTGCTATAAAATCAAGGACTTTTTTCCAGTTTCTCATATTCAGCTAATGAGCAGGTGTGCAGAAGCTGGTAAGGAGCATAGCCAGGCAGCCCAAACTAGCCAACGGAAATATTCCATACCATAGATGTCATGCTCAGTTTATGAATGAGGATTGGCCTGGGGCAGCAATTTTTTTTTTCCTCACTTCCAGGAGTTCAAATCCTCTCTCGTCTGGGAGTTTGAACTTATTAGGGAGTTGGATTGTTTTCAGGAGTTTCATGAAATTCATAATTTCAGGTTTCTGTGATCGCTGCTTGGGGACTATCTGCAAATTGGTCAATGGGTGGTGAGAAAAGTATATTGTATATAGTTTGTTTTACATATTAATTATTATAATTATTAGTAGTAGTATTAGTATTAGTGTTTCCTTTGTTGTCTCATTAAACTTTCTTTACTTCAGCCCTTGAGTTTTACCTTTTGTCCATTTCTTCTTCCTGTTCTGTTGGGGTAGAAGGGGAGTGGTGAGTGGCAGTCGGGTTCTACTTGCCGGCTGCCAGCTTAGACCATAACAGTGTACTAAGTAAACTCCCCTGGTGAAGCTACGTTGTAAGTGGAAAGATGAGTTTAGGAGACAACAGGGCAGTTTTACAGAGGTGTCTATTTAAATGACAAAGCAATAAAGGAGATGTGTCACATTTCTAGCTAGAAAGTAGTTTTGCAGAAAGGGTCTGAGGGTCCTGTCGGGCCCCAAGGTGAACATGAGCCAGCAGTGCACCCTCATGACAAAGAGCCTCCTGAGGCTGTGTTAGGAACAGCATTACCAGCTGGTCGAGGGAGGTGATCCTTCCCCTCTACTCAGCACTGGTGAGACACTCCTGGAGTACTGGGTCCATTTGTGGGCTTCCCAGTACAAGGCATAAACAAACCGGAGCGAGCCCAAGGAAGGGCCACTAAGGAGATGAAAGTATTGGAGCATCTCTTTTATGACAAAAGGCTTAGAGACTTGGGACTATTCATCCTGGAGAATAGAAAGCTCAGGAAGGATCTTGTGATGAGGTAGTGTTGGGGAGTACAGAACTTCGAGCCAGACTCCTCTCAGTGGCACCCAGTGATGTGACAAGAGGCACAAATTGAAGTATAGGAAATTCTTTGTTTTTTTGCCTTTTTTTTATTGCAAGGCTGGCCAAACACTGGAAGAGGTTGCCCAGAAATGTTGTGGAGCCTCCATCCTTGCTGATATTAAAAATCTGACTGGACACAATTGTGAGCAATCTGCTCTAGGTGTCCTTACTTGAGGAGAGGGGTTGGATTAGATGATCTCCAGGGGTGCCTTCCTACATCAATCAGGCTGTGATTCTGTGATCATAAGATGAAAATGATAGAGACTTAAAGAGGACAGAGTCTTGTTAGGTCAGATTTTCTTTGCATCTCTATGTAGGTATGTTTATGTAAAGGGTAATCAACTGTAAAGGACTTTCACAAGTTCCTTGCTTTTGTGGAGTCTTTACTTTTACACAGCTGTGAGCTGAGAGGCTTTAGAAATGGATTCAGACAGTTTTCATACATCTGAATGAGCACATATCTGCCTGTAGTGAGTTGGGTAGATTGAATTTCTTTTCAGACATTGTAATCACAAACTACCATGAAAACTAATAGGATGCTATTCTTAATCTTGAAAAGAAAGAGGAAAAATACATAATAAGCAGGAAAAAAAAAACAAAAAAAACAAAAGACAAAAACCCAACAACATATCCCTCCCCAAACCCTCAAAAACCTTAGATTTACATAAGGAACCCAAAAGTGCAGAGGAGTGACAGAAAGAAGCATGCTTCTCTTTTTGGTTTACAGTAACCCTTTCTGCTCACTAGAAAAAGTCAGGGGAAAAGGTATATTTGTGATACTTCAAAGCCCATACAATTGATTAATCCATCTACCAACCTTATCAAGACAGAAAATCAGGTGTACTCTCTTTAATACCAGCTTGCAAGCACTATATGAAAACAAAGAAAGCTTTATTTATGAAGGGGTGGTATAGTCATATCTTAAGACAGCAAAATGTAATCCAGTAATTTTAGAAGCAATCTGTTTAACTTCTTTTCCTCACTATCAGAACATATCTTCAAAATAATTGTTTCACTGTCTTATTACATGCCCATTGAACCTCTTTCACCAGCAGGAGAGGGACAAGCATATTTTTGGTTTTGTCTTCAGTGTGCTCTGAAGGGTCGGGGAGCTGCCTGCTAGTCTGCTGACTGATGTGACACCACTTGGTAAACCAGACTCACCAAACTCTACTCCATTCTCCTCTGTGATGTATCTAGCTGGAGATTTCTATATTATACCAGTTCTGTCTCTCACCGGAAAACTGATTCATTTGTGTTCATTTTTTAGTAATTAATAACTGCTTGGATCTTTCCTCGTCTGTGGAAACGCATTGTTACTTTCTTCCCCTCAAGATTCTTCTGCAACCAAATGAAGTTTCTTATTTAACAGAGCCTGCTAAGGTTACATGTTAGGAACACTGGTTGGCAGCTTATGCAAAGCAAGTTGTCTGGCATCCCACTTCTTATTTGCAGCAGACAGCTTTTCCTTCTCTGGTTTGATCTGGAGTGTGGGGAATGCTTGGGTGGAATTTGCTCCAGCTCCTCCCTGAAATCCTGCATCAGGATTAACTATGTCGTTTTTTTAGGCTCATTTCTGTAAACACGCATCTGTTTAACACTTGTGAGTTAGTTCCACTGAGACCCACAAGTAAAGTCAAAGTGACAGAGGATCAAGATGTGATTTAGAAGAGGACTGTATACAACAGTTGCTTAGATCCCCCTCTAACCTAGCAGGGAGTGGGTGCCAGTTTATGCTTCTGCTTAGTGGGCTTCTGAATTGTTCTTCCTCTTCCAGCATTTTAGGTGCTAAATTAAATACAGAATATTTCCTTTTTACATTAAGAGCTATATTAAATAGATTGCAAAAACAACTACTTATGCTAAGCTGAACTCAGTAGATAACTACGCTTTTTAGGGAAGTAATTGGTAAATTTAAAATAGAAGGAAAGAAATGTTAATTTTCTCATTTTTAAATTAATATTTCACCCCCAGACAAAGGAATGGTACAATGGAAAAGAGCCAGACTACTTCCTCAGTCTTATGAACTTCTGAAGAGACTGCTGTGTAATATACTGCTAGCTGAACCAGGAAAATGTGTTGACCACTTAGGAATCAGGTATCAATTATCTCCATATGCAAACACCACATGTAACATTCCTCTGTCTCAGTGTCTTTTTCTCTCCCTTTGCAAACAGTATTCAAACTGACTGCTTATGCATTTCCATATATGTACACATATCCACACATCTTTTTCCGTGTGTATGTACATAGTGCAAGTATAGTTCTAGCCAGACCTGCTTGGACTTTTAGTTCAGCAGTGCCATCTTTATCTAGCATCATTCACTGTAATGCCATCATCAAGTGTGGACTATTCTGGCGTGATATTTAAACAACACAGAATCAAGAGAAAGCATGAAAAGAAATTCCTCTTTTCACACCAGGTCAAGTAGTATAACAAAGCAAAAGCTGTTACATTATCTCCACACGTAAAAGAAATTCTGAGTCTGCTGGTACCTGAAGAGCTGAATTCAGTGAAAAAGTATAGAAAAAGTGTAAAAGCAGTAATATAGCATGATATTGTAAAGAATAACAAGGAAGATTAAAGGTAATACTTTGAAAATGGGATAACACATGAATAGCATAGGTAAGGGTAACAGATATCTTAGCATATGAGTAATATTATGTAGTAGCAAAGCTACTGGCATCAATTTAAATTATTTCTGAAATGTCCAACGTGATCAAGGAAGGTGAGTATACTGGAATAGTGAAAAAATAGAAGCAGACTGTTGAATGAACTTTGCAATGTACATATGCACTCACAGTCTCAACTGTTCTACTTAAAAACATCCTTTCATCTCTAACATAAAATACTTATGTAGTTCCTCAAATTTCTCAAATTGCTATTCAAAGACATCCACTTTGAAGTTTGCCCTAGCCAAGTGAAGACAGCTAATAACTTAGCCACCAGAAAGATAAACATGAGGTCAGAACAAAGACTACATTTTTTTTAAAGAACTGGATATGAGGCTTGCACAAGGTTGTATGCTGAAATTAAAGGGTTTTTATTATCAAGCTGAGTGTGCTGAAAATAGCTATGGGTACAGTAATGTTTAGGTGGTAAGATGTGTAAACTAAGATTGGTTAATGTCGGCTCCACTAGCAGCTTCCTTGTTCTGAAATGATTGTGCTGATGGGAAGCGCACTTGAGCAACCTAACTGTAAATGCAGACTTTTGGGGGTTTGGGGATTTCCTTAGATTATTTTTCCTTCTTTGAAGTTTAAAGAAAATTATTTCTCATCTCTCAACTTTTAAGCTCCTCCTTAAACACATGAAGTCCTCCTATATGCTTGCTGTGTTCCTTCCCCTTCTACTTGAAGTTACATCCCTTTCCACTCTGCCTTGTGAAGTTTCCTTTCCCCATAAACTGCTCTTCAGATATCCACTAAAAATACATAGAGCTCCACGTGATATCTCCTCACTGTCTCTACTCCACCACCACATAGGTGACAACATGCATATTTATAGGTAGAATTGGAGTGTTAGAGAACTACGGGCAGGGAGAGAAAGAAGCCTGAAAAGGGAGGAGTAGTGTGCAAAGTGCAAGATGGTAATGGGTACAGACCTTAGCCTGCAGGAAACCAGCAAGCTGTAGAAAAGGCTGCTCCTGTGTGCAAAATACTCCTACGACATTCCGCCTATATAAAATCATTTTTGTAAGAAATAGAACAAGAAAAAATGTATTCCTCAATGCTTTATTCCACTACAACACCATCCACTTGAGGGCACTGTCTAGGATGAAGAAATCTTAGGCAGTCGATTATTAAATCATTGACCAAAATCCACCCCTTCCAACTTTCAAACCTTCAGAGGGCTGATATTTTACTCATCGAGGTAATTTTCTAGCAATAGTTTATTGCACTTATTTCAATTACAGTCAGTCCTAGTAGCCTCAGCCTGCCAAGGATTGATACTCAATTACTTACATGTTGTTTACATTGTTAGAATGTCTGTTCCTGTATTTCTTCAATAAACAGAATAAAAAATGGCTTTTGGGAGATTGCTTTAGTCTGTCAGGTCAATACAAATGTAGGATATTTTTAGGCTGTTTATACTTGATATCATCTTTGCTATGAGAGCTGTCTTAATTCTTTTTTTGAGTGAGATTTATACTACAATCCTGAGTACTTTAAAAACATGCTACTGGATGTTATCTGGCAGATAGTACAACATCACCTACTACTAGAATATAATGTGACTTGCTGTTCAGAATAATTATTTTCTTTAACAAAATGTCTCAGGAAGGTTTATTCACGTTATTTCAAATGTATACAGCAAAGCTGTTATTGGAGTTTAGAGATCTAGCCTGTTCTTGCTGAGTCAAGCATTTCTGGAAAAGAGGCTGATCCTGAAAACATATCCAATGTTTAAATAGAGCTGTGCCAGCAGGTACCTTCATAATTACATTTCTTCATTCTTTAAGTATTCCTGTCAATCTCTGGAAGCTCTTCTGTTTTAATCATAAAGAATACCAGACAGGTAAGTGTTTAAAGATAGTTTTTCATGAAGTGCAAAACGGGGCTAGAATAAACTTGATTGAAAGTCAAATGCTGGCAACCTCATGGAATGTGAAGGGAGTAAGCCTACCATGTATTATCTTTGCTTTAGCATAGAAACACTTGCAGAAAGAGGTAGATATGATAAAAATATGCTGTAAGCCTCCCAGAGAAACAGTGCATTATGAAACATAAAAGAAAAAAACAAGGTACGTCTTTTGTGTTATATACATGCACACCCCATTTATAATCCAGAGCTTTCTGTCTGAATTGTAGGCTGCATTACAGCTGTCCTGACCATTTCATTTTTTTCTTCTTTAGCATAAGTAGAATGTGTAGTAGCCTTGCTGATTCCACAATACCCTTGATCAAAGATTTATTTAGACACAGAGAGCAGGAATGCTAGAATTATTTCTATTGGAGACCTAAGGGATATGCGACTTGACAGGACATTTGAATTGCAAGCCAAACACATCCTAGCACAGGTCAAGTTAGATGTAATTTGAATTCCAAAAGCCATAAAACAGCCTGTTCAGCAACAAGTGGGTGAAAAAAGAGTGTCTAATGTAATCTGATATCGTTATTAAATGCAACCCCCCTCCCTGTGCTTAAGCACTGTTGATATTGTGGCATGAATAGACAAAAGCCTGAAAATCCAGCATTACACTGACACCTCATCCTTTGCTCATGGCTTTGTGAAGAGAAGGGGAAATAGATACCAAGGAATGAACTGAAGAGAGCATCAGTATTAGTTCTGAATTTCCTGGCTTTCGGTCAGCTTGCATCACAAATATAATGTTACTTAAACACAAGCTTCATTATAGTTTAACTTGAGGGAAAGAAGATACTATGAAGGAAACACTCATTTTTCCTGTGAGACCAGCATAATTTTTACAGCTGCTTTGGCAGAAAAAATAATGTATAAGAGATTTTAAAAGAATGCTTATTTTCTAATATTTTTTTTTCTGTAGTAAGCTCACTCATTATACAAATATTACTTACCAAATTTACTTCTTATAGCCACTTATTGTCTATCAGATACATATATTTTGGTATAGGGTCAAAATTTTCTATATTTGCATTATTTGTTGAACTATAGTGGTTTCTGAGGAGTTGATATAATTGATTTATGTAAATCTTTGTTAGTTCTTGACTTTATAGATTGTATTGACTACAGTCTGTTGTAATAATCCAGCTGTAACAGGTGCATATTAAGCCATAGTGAAGATGTGTAATATTCTCAAGAAATTTAAAAGTAAAACAACTTGCTCATTCCCTTTCTGTTCCTCAGTGAGCCTCCCCCTTCCAAATGCCTGGACATGCTATTCTAAGCTATAAAGGAAATGTTTGTAGCAAGCATGTGCTTTATTTAACTATATGGGAAAAATTCATATTTCACATGATCAAAATGGTGTTTTGACACCTCCCAGACTTTAAAAAACCCAAGAAATTACTTGGCCTCCCTTTTTGAATTGTAAATCACCTGGTTAGTAGGCTAAATACATTGTACACTAATAAAAGAGGTTTCTTCTGTCTTCCTAGCAAAGTTCCTGAGTGGTACCACCAGACATCTCTGCTGTATTTCTCTTCCCACAGCTGTTTACCTAGGTCTGTATTAGATTAAACAGGGGCAGGAGAGGAACTTGGGCAATAACCTCACCCCTACACGCTCTTGTTCAGGCACATCTAGCATTGTCCCAGACACGCCCAGGCATCTTTTGGGCAACATTGTGGGCCTGGGACGATTCTCACTAGGCATTTTGGAAGTGACCGCCCATTTTTTTGACAGAGAAAAAAACTTAACTTGTGGATGCCATCTGTACTGTGCAATTGGGCCTTAAAGACAGAATGGTGCATCCCACTTCGTGTTATGGATGTAACCTAGCCTATATAGGTTCCCTCCATATAATTTTATTATCTCCTCAAACACCACATGTGAAAAAGCAGGAACATCTCATGGGTGGTTTTCTCTGTGATCCCATTACAGAACTTCTATAGTCTTTTGTCTTTGTGTGATTCTGTGTGTCCACATATTTGAATAAATAGATAAGTCAGGGCATATATCTCTGTAATAGGATAACAGAGACAATCACCTCAGGTTGGTCTCAGGTTGGAAGGGACCTTGGGACATCATCTGGCTCAAAGCAAGCCAACTTTGAAGCGATATAATTCTGCTTATGATGCTAGCACAATATTTTCTCTGTTCATGGATTAAAAAAAGAAACTATTTTATTCTGTTTGAAAATATCCAAACAAATTTCACTACCAAAGAGTAAACACTACACTATGAATTCTTTTACTGCAGGATAGACTAGCTTGTTCACAGCAAGACCTACATGTGACTGAAACTCTAAGTTAGGGGAAAAGGTGCAAAACTACCAAACAGTGGCTTACAGAAGGGCCAGAAAAAAACTTTGTGCCTGAATTTCTTTGATGTAATAGAGTGCTTTCTCTGCATTCTCAAAAAAGCACTTTACCTAAAGGTTAAAAAAAAAGGGTATAAGTTTCAATCTTAATCTTTTGTTTATAGTCAGTGGCTCTGGAGTGGGGGAGCAATAATGTCTTTTGAAGGAGTCACATGAGATGTGTCCCTCTACGCAGGAAGGATGCCAGGTACTCTGAAGCAGAGTGCTTATTGGAGTTGTTCTTGGCTGGTACTGTAAAGGTGCAATTATCCCTCAAACTGTTTAATGCTATGCAAAATTCCATCATGATACTGACATAAAATGTAGAACTCAATATTTTTCCTCAAAATCAAATACATGTCCATATAAGAAAACAAGTGTTTTAATGACAGATGTGAATTCTGTTTTTAAAAATGTGTTTTTCTCCTAAGAACAAATATTTTCCATTCACAAAAGGTATTGAATACAGTGGAAAGAGTGTTCACCTAACTTGAGTTCTTGGTATAATACTGAAAAACAGTGTTAAAGTGAAAAAAAGTAGGGTTTTTTCCCCTTATACCTGTATTTTCCTAGGTGATCAATAGCAGTGAAATGCCACTAAGGAAATTTGTGCTCCTCTAAAATCTGTGCTTCAGAATTCCTGAGGCTTTTTATTTACAGAAACTGGTGCAGAGAAGCTAATGAAAGTCATGCAAATCCAGTTATGCACAGTGTCATAAAATTAGACAGATATGAGAAACATTTAAACCACAACTTTCAAAATGGAATGACAGTAGACTTCTGAAGATGCAGGGCACTGTAGATGCCACTAAATGCAATCACATTCAAACATACAAATAATGTCTTTTTACTTTTTTATACTGCCTCCAGCGCTCTAGCAGGAAAATATTTCACAAGCTTTTGATTTTTTTATTTCCCAGTTTGTCCCACGAGAAACAGCTTGATTGGTATGTAGTCTGGGTATCTATTGTTTCTTGTGAACAATTTATTGTTGAGCAACAAGGTTGAAGAAACTAACGCTTAATTTGAATCAGAAAGGAGTTAAGATTTTCAAGCACTTGTAGCTCTTAGTACAAGAGGTTTCAAAGCCTGTGAACAGCCTGTGGAGACTTTACCGGCATCACAAAAATGTTCCAAATTATTCAGCAAATGTGTGTATGTGTGCGAGTGTGCGTGTGTGTACGAGCTGGGACATGAAATAATTTCCCAGAGCCAAAAATATTGAGGTAACCAGTTGTGAATATCCTACATACTTAGATGATTGTCCTATGTGACTGAAACAATATTGGTGTGATGCGTTATTATGTTGATGGTGCTGGTCTTCTTTTTTTCCAGTACAACTATTTAAACTTCCAGAGGCAGAACCAAAATAAAACATACAGCAAATGTATGGATGTTGAAGATCCATTTAGCAGTCTGAGGGCAATGGCTTTTCATCACAGAGGACACTGGAGAAGAGGCAAGCTTACACAGAGTGCTGCTGTCCTTCTACAGATAACACTGCAGCTTAGTTTGGACCAGTCTTATCCAGCTGCTCTTCATCCAGCTACTCTTCATCCAGATACTGATTTGGATGAGTCAGTGAGTAAGATAGGAAAGACTGTATATTCGTAGTAGAATTAAGTAATGCAAAGTGGCTTCTCTAGAGCTGGCTATCATCATGTTGACATTGACTGAACATTCAGTGAGGACAAAATGGGTAATATTTGATGGTCTTTAGGTGTTACACAACAGAAATTGGAACCAGCTGAAATATCTGTGTTGCACAATCAGTCCAGGACCACTACTCTCTGTGCCATTCCAGTACTTCAACAAGAAACTACAGTGATTACGACTCCTGCCTGTTCTGGGAAATTAATTATGAAAAATGACTATGATCATTTGAACAAACTCATGAGATAGAGGCTAGCTGTTTGATGTGTTTAATTCATACAGGACAAATGTTTTATTTTGTAAGTGTTTCACTGGGTAAACGCAAAACAATTCTAAACGTTTCCAGGAACTTCTTTAATGTTTTAGTAATTTTCCTAATGATTTTACTACTTTTCTTTATTATCATAACACCACAGAGTTTATGGTCATGTTGGATTGTGTTTGGCAGTTATTTTCAGAGAAATAGCATATTTCCTGACCATTACCAGTTATTTTTCACACACATCTTGAAAAAACAGCAACGGATTCATCCTAAGAGCACTTAGACAACTGAAAGTGAAAAGTCTAGTCCCACCAAGGCACACAGGAACCCTTAATAGTCATTGAAAATTTTTCCATTCTCATTTTTAGACTCAGACAGACTTGTCATGGTGTATTTAAAAACAGAGGCTACAGACTTATTAAACCTATTAAATGATGGAAGAATTAGCCTCAAACTACTAATGAAGCAGCTCCCGTGAAAAATTCTGCTGGCTAGAAACATTTCTTTCCTTTCCTCTCTGCACAAAAGGCAACAGATAAAAGGAGAAGGATGGCTTTGTACTTCGTGGTCCTTAGAGCTATCCTTTCTTATGGCATAACATCATTTTTTAGTCTCATGCTCAAGAAGTCAAAGATGTTCTAGGGAATTTCAAATAGAAATTCATCTACCTTTTGCACTAACATTTTAAATTAACTTAACACCTCCCTCTTCCAACAAAATGGAAGAAAACCAAGTGCAGTTTATAAATCATGGCTCTAAGGAAAATCATCTTCCAGTCTCAGAATAAAAAGATAACACTGCATTAGAGATATGGAAAAAAACATAAGAGTATCCTAGTATACCATTATGTTCCTCTGCCACCCCTGCTGCTACCATCACAGCAAGATCATGAAAAGACAAAGCAAACTCCAGCATGAAGCATACCCTTGCCTTGCTCACCACAAAGAAATGGAAAGGAAAAGGATAAGGAGAAAAAGAAGCACCTCCTGTGCTTCAGTAAGAACAAGGAGGAGCCAAGTAATCCCACATAGATTTCCACTAGTTCAGAGAACCTCCTTCGCATTTGGCAAAAAAGGTATTTCTATTGTTCCTAATCCTGTAAATATACCCTGACCAGCTCACAGAGAGCCTGGATATTCAGCAAGGTACCTGAACACCAGCAATGGAGCTGCTCATGTGTTTCAAGCAAATCTCTTGCTGCAACTGCTTACTGCATCAGGCCAACTGTAATCTCGAGTTTGTCTGGAGTTGCTGTTCCTTCTGGCATATTGTTTCAAATCCCGCTTCTAAAATGAGAGGGAGAAACAAGTGGCTCCCTGTTGGATAAGTAACAGATCTACGCTGTCAGAAAGGCTGTCTCAGACCTCACAGACAGAGCCAGTCTGGGACATCCTGCAAACTTTCCTAGACACCATTCAAAATATATGGTGCCCTGTTTTTCAAATATCACACCATTTATCTGTGCTTTCTGGAAACATTTCAGACAGACACACAACATACCAAGATGATTGTTACAAAATGAAATATTCTTTCTTCTATCTAAATGAAAAATGATGGCAGCTCTTTCTTTGGAGCAGAATTAATGCTCGCCAGAACAGCACATGCAGCAAGATCAAGTCATAGCTCAAATTACAAAGTGAGTACAAACATAATGGGAGTTTGCATGAGGGGGGAAAGGAGGATGGAGATGATACTTGGCCAGCGTTAATTCTGGAGGACCTCATCTCCAGAATTAGGAGGTGCAGTTTTTCACATTTCTCTGCTTCAATTATCAGGACAAATTTTGAGATTACTTTTGGGAATGTAACTTGCTGAGAAAAACGCATGATGTAGAGTACAAAAGGGAAACTTTCAAGTTTCCTTAGTCTAGCTTCTAATTTCTTCAGCGGATTTTGTTCTCATTATTGTATATCATGAATCAATAATATTAAGGCTGAGAACAATTCAGTGAAGTGTCAACAATTTTGCCTACTTCGGGCACAATCAAACAAACAGGCTTAATTCCAGCAACTGAATACTAAATGCTCAGAATGCTTCATGTGAGTAGGGCTCAGGAAAAGGCCCTGTTATTACTAACTGCAACCACCACACACTTGAGTTTGGAATGAATCCACAAGCCATCGAGCCCGTGGACCAAATTAGTAATGGAAAAACCTTGTGTGTAAGTTCTGCAAACACTTTCACCTTATATACAGGGTTTTTATTTCTTTTTTAAAGACATATCGTATTAGAACTTTATCTTAGTAAGCTATTTCTCACACAAAGCAAGAATAAGAATTCTGTCCTTTAAAAAAATCAGGCTGTTATGCTGTTTTTAACTGTTTCAAATAAGAAAATTATTAAAATGAAAGCAGGGTGGAAGAGCTTTTCCAGTGTTTAACTCAGGTGCGTAAGTGGGGCCCTTGGTATCCTTAAGCCTTTTATGTTGTCAGTGGAGAAAGAGAGAAGCTCTCACCAGGGAGTGCTTCGGAACAAGGATTAATTTTACTGTTCTGAATTACTCCCTGGGAAAGACCCTCAGAGAAATTCAGAGAAGGTCACCAGGGGTGAGCAATGCTTTCTGTGCAGGGAATGAGTAAATAAGCTCTTCAACGTGGAGAGATTTAGCTGAGGCACAAATACGACAGAGGCCTGTGAAATCATGAATGGCACTGAGAGGGTGAATGGGGATCAATCTTTATTTGTCTTCTCCACTTTATGAGCTAGTGGTCATCACATAGCAGCTGGCAAGTTCAAAAAACAGACCATTCCTCACCCTGTAGCTGGGAAGCTGTGGAACTCATTGCCATGGGGTGTGAAGACTGCAAGAAGTTAATGTGTACTAAAGAGTGGAGCAGACAAGCGGATGGAAGGGAATGACTTTGCAGCTTGTGTGACTTGCTGTTAACTCTGTCTCAGGAAGTCCATCAATCAATTTACTGGAGCTTTGAGAATAATTTAGGAGTGAAAACATATCTGCCCTTGCCCCTTCCCTTGGTACCTATGCCTGGCCACTGCCAAAATAGAACAGCAAGCTGAAGGAACCTTTGGTCAGGTACAGCTTGGCTGCCCTGTTCCTACATCTTATGTTTTGTCCCTCACAAACTAACCTCCTGACATAAGACAGCAGTGTTAAAGGCTGAAAGTACACTTCAGGGTAAATCCTCCGCATGGGAATGGCTAATATTCATGTACATCTGAAGACAGAGAACGATTGCAATAAATTCCTAATACTAAAAGTTAAACCCTGAAATACTGACTGAATTGAATGAATTCTGTCACACTTTCCTGACAGCATCCCTGGANNCNGTNNTNNTNTTCTCTTACTGTCCTTTTTTTTTTTAACAGTGGAATTTCTGACACCAGGTCTGTGTTTTGAACATCTTCTCATTGCTGAGTCAGCACACTCACGCTGGTTGTTCTGTTCTGGAGGAACCGAGAGGGAGAATGGGATTATTTATCCCATCAGTCTCGGTCCTGACAAACACACAGATAGGAAGTAGTTACTCTCCGGAAATTATTTCTCTTGAGCTTAAACCTGAGATGCCTAGGGAGTAAGGGGACGGTTTATGACTCTCTGTTTTCCTATATGGCTGGAAACCAGGCTATGATCTGGACATAAGTTTAACTCTGCCTTTTCTCAGACAAAATCCAAACTTCTGCAGCCAGAGTTTGTCTGAGGAAACATTTCACATGTTTAGATTTAAAAGTAGAGTTAAGTTGGAATTACAGAAGTGGGTTTGGATCTTTTTTCTTTCCTGAAGGGATAATGATAATACGTTTTATTGCTCCTGAGGCACTTAATAGATAAAATAATCTCTGTTCATTATTTTCTCTCTAGCAAATAAGACACAGATTTAAGAGCCAGCAGGGCTGGATCACATCTTGAACTCTGTAAGTGTTTTGCTACAGCTTTGGTTAGTTAAGAGGCTATTGTGATTAATCTGAATCTAGGCACCTATTTTCACATATAACTACTGAAATCCATCTCCAGCTGTGGTAGCAGTTTCAGCTGCTCATGACTAAAAACATTTCTCCTAATTTTCAGAGGAATCGCAGCAATGATGATTTCTTGTCAGCCATCATGTAGGATATACATATTTGCACATTAGGCAAAATTTTTCCATGTTGAAATTTTGGAAGAACTATTTTAAGTTTCAACATTTGCATTGAGGCAAAAGAGTTCTGTTGCCAGAAGAGGAAAAACTTACTAATCTTGATGAGTAAAGTTATGGAAAAACAGGAATTCCATTAGGTGAAATTGGGAAAAAGTGCCTCTTTACAAGTTAATAGTTGGCTTCTTTCAAGATATTATAATGTGGTTCTTTCTATTATCATCTATGTTTCAAAACAAAAAAAAAATCAGAGTTAAAGAGACATTTGCAAATTACTGTTTATACCAATATAAAATAGATGTGTAAGGCAGATAAGATGATCCATCCTAGAAGTGACTGTATTTTTGTATGGACTGTGGGGAAGCCTAGATAATTTAAGATAGATGTATAGCTTTTAAGTGGGTGAAGTTATGGGAGTTCCACTTCGATTTTCCTGTTGCACATTTTCATTTTCTATTGATTTTCACTGTGATTCTTTCTGCTCTCCTGCTCTGACGTCCTCACTCATACTCGATGCACTGAAGCCCTCAGCTGTAGAAGCAAATCTCTCTAGAAAGTAACAAGGAAGAAAGTGGAAGATTTTGAACGTGACTGGCTGTCACAGAGACTAAGCTGAAACTTCTCCAGGGAAGCAGGAGAGCCATGGAGGGGCTCTCTCTCCAGCTGGCCCTGGGGTGTCCCAAGGATTTCTTTGGCACAGGGCTAGAGAAAAAGACACCGCTGCTTCCACAGACTTTTAGGCAAACGCAGATGAGTGGCATGTACCAGGGACAGGGCTGAGTACCAGTGGGCTTCCCAAGGGTGAAAAAGGACTATAGTACAATGTGCTGGAGAAATTATTACAGGGTTTCCATAGGCAGCTGTGGACAGGCAGTATGTTAAGGCTGTTTAATTACCAACAAATTTATTTTAGCTCTTGGAGTAGTAGGGATTGAGGAGGGTCTTTCAGCCATAGCGTGTGTTTGGTTCCACATCTCCAGAAAGTGTTAGACTTTCCTTACCCCAGACCCTGGAAGGTGATTTTCTCCTGCAACAGTTAAGGTGTAAATCCAAAACTGTATTATTTAGCCCCTTTTGGGCAGAATCTGCAATACCCCTGTCATTTCATGTGCAATCCTTCTTAAATTAAACTGTTTCCATCTTCCATTTTAATGAAGATTCAAGGAACAGTTTGAAAAATGTTGACATCAGGAAACAAGCTGAGAGCAAGCAATGCATGTTTCTCTGTGTGTTAAACAAATAGAGTATGTGTTATACATATAGAATAACACACTTTCACTTTATGATATTGTACATTAAGAAAATGTTGTTAGTGGCATCAATAAACACTACAAGCCTTTTCTGGGCCTCATAGTACATATGAAAAAATAAATCCTGTAAAGACTTTGCCTTGGCCAATTTCATTCATTTCTGGAATCGTGTACTTCAGGAAACAATTTAAGCATCTTTCTGATTACAGAAGGTAAAAGATGAGGTGATTCTAGCTCAGAGCTAACCATGCATGACATTAAAGTATGGCAAGCAATAATGCTGAAGAAGGAACAGGCAGTAGGACCATGTGGGCTTTCTCCTGCTCTATGAGGCTCACTCATTGGAAGCCATAAAATCTGGTTGGTATAACAGAAGTGTTTGTAATTAGAATTAATGGAGTTAGTTGAGACCACAGGAGGGGGAAAGTAGCTTTGATCCCAGGTGGCCTCATAGCAAGAAGGCTCACAGCAAGGGAGCACTCTGAATTTGAAAATATTAGAGGCATTTGCTGCAAAACCAAGAAGTCACTGCTGGAAAAGACCTAAGAATTTAATTTACAAGCAGGACTAATTTAGTTTCTCATCTCTATCTCCTCAACTTTCTCTCCAGTCACAACATTCAAAATAGGGATGAGTTGGTTTCTGTGATTTATTTTTTACTAAAAATGTTATTTTTTTTCTTAGAGTTTATACCGTCTTGGTCTGGAAAGAAAAAGATAGCATGAAGACAAATCTACTAAATCATTCCTGAAGGGGAAGAATCACATTTGTTATTATTAATCATGTCATTGCATTGCTTCATAATAGCTGAATTGGTCAATGTCATAGCTTTTTGGGGTTTTCTATTGTCACTGTTACTGAGTGGCCACTTTTGAAAAACCAGTGAAATAAATATCATACTTAGTGGATATCATATGGAGATTTCAACTCACTAGAAAATAATATTTAGAGACTCTCTGTAGTGTGATCATTTTTTTGTGTCAGATTTTTTGAACATCATCAAAGAGATTAAAAATTACTCATTACTGAAAACCATTCGTGATTTACACCAATAAACTAAGTGATCACTTCAGCCTAAGCAGATGGAAATTATGAATACATTTTTTTCATTAAAAATAATCGTCAAATAGTGTTTGCACTTACCCTTCTTTTCATCCTCCTACACTCAATAAATGAATGAATTTAAAAGTCTACCCCAAATTATTGAGTAAAAATAAAAATACACAAAAGAAAGTACAAATTAAGGAAAAGCATGACAAAAAATGGAGCAGGAATTTGTCTTTAGCTGAGAATTAAGGTTGGAATGGGAACAGCCGAAAGTGAGGCGTATGCTGTTATTCCAAATAATGAAATCTACAAAGACAATTCATGTACCAGTTCCAGCAGTTTGCTGACATCATTACTTGAATATTAAAGAAAAGAAATGGGAAGCATATCAAAAGGAAATAATGTTGAGATACTTCATCATGCATCAGGTTCACAGGAGATTTTTAAAACAGGAAGATGACTTTTAGTCAGATATGGAGATATATGGATGAGAGAAGACCAGTAGCTATGATCTAGTCACACATCTCTGCATTTATAAAAAGGGAAGTAGTGATGCTGTGCTTTGAGGACCTCGCAGATGGGAATATTTTGAGGAAAGAGTCCACAATAATCTTGCAAAGGACACAAAACCATGTATAAGCAGAGCAAGGTTGATGAGAAGAGATGCACAAGAGAAGACATGCATAAGCATTGGGAAAAAGCACTTAGGATCTAGAGGCTGCAGGTGAACACGTGTATAGACACTTACCAGGGCAAATAACCTACTTATATATACTAAATAGGAACAGACAATCGTAGGCACCTTCGGTAAAGATTCAGCAGCACAAATGATGGCAGAATGGAAAGTCACTTGGCTCTACCAGCTGCAAACGTGGCTGCAGGCTATATGGTCTGTGAAGACACAGCAAAAACTGACTGGAATGCAAAGAAAGGGCTTAAGACACTTAATAGAACCAGTAGTTGATTATTTAGTTAATCTAAAGTATTGTTCAAAATTCCTAATAAACAGCCAAAGCCCTAGAAAGTAATAACAGTAATAATTTTCTGAGAAAAGTTCAAGCAGAGTTTGAGCTTTGCAGGTTCTCAGCACTCAAAGGGTGGATTACACATAACCAAATATAATGTTGGCTTTGGGAGGTGGAATGACGGCAAAGGGAGTCTCTGTGCAATTAAATACAGTGTCTTGAAGAAGCTTGTATAACTTTTTACACAGACTATTGTCATTCTGTTCTCATGTTGATGATCTCAATATCCTGCATTAGCAATACTCATTTAAGTATAAATATTTCAGCTTTACACTGAGTGTCAGAACGGCAGAAGGAAAAAGACAGCAAACAGGCTGACCTCAGATCTCTGCTAAATGCTCTAAGATCTCATCTGACATTACTCTACTGCTGTCACACACACATACAAAGAGATTTATGTGTCCATCCAGTCTTTTAAGTGAATTTATTAAAGATGGTATTTCCAGATTAGCAAAAGTGACTGCCAGCTCCATCCATTCCCACACTTGAGCAGCATTTGGCAAAGATAAAAAGGAATTTATCAGTTTTTTTTTTCTTTTTCGTTTTCTGTGCACCTTTTACTCCCTCACCCCTTATTTTTTCAACAAATATCAACATTCTCTATGGAAAACAGTCACTTCCTTTCTCTCTGATTGACATCAGCAGTGAAGGAAGGTGAGGAGGGGAATGGAAGGGAGTAAAGAAAGAACCACCCAGTGCACTGGGGAAAACCTCAGATCGATCAATTAATCTTCTGTTTTCAGTCTTGGAGCTGTGCTGTCTTGAGCTCCATAGTCTTTTATTTGTACAAATATAAGAAACAAATTAGACCTGACTGACCATGTTGAAAAAAAAGAGGTGGGGGAAAATTATCATCAGTAGAAAGTTTAGCAATGACAACAAATCCTTGGAACCATTAGACAAATTACTGGGAAATCTGAGATTTTCCAAACATGTTCTTGTACCCAGTGCTCTGATTCCAGCACGTCCTATGTCCTATGGCTTTGATTACAAATGAATCAAGGCTCATCTTTTTCTTGGGCCATGGCAAGTGCATTCCCAGCATTTAAAAAAGAAGAGGTTTTAGATGCCAAAATCATCTGTGATTAATTGCCTCGTGGGCTCATCTGGATTTAGTTTTTGAGTCTGGCACCAATTCTTTAATTGCTTTAGTCGGTTCATTCCATTTCTCAGTTCTGAAGCTCCTCATCTGCAAAACCAGAGGAATGATACACACACAAACACACCAGAAGCCCTGACAGTAACTTACTGGAGCTCCTGGGAAAACAGTGGGGACTTCAGCAATGGTCTGAGAGAGAAATTGTGTCACCCTGAAGGATTTTGCCAAATTCCCATCCTTTCCACTCCAAGTCCTGGGACATTGTCAGGGAGGTAGCAAGTGCGGGCTCTGACACACTGAGGTAGGAACATTTTGCAGATTCTTGCTGTTCTTGACTTTAGTCCAGAGTACAGAAAAAGGAATTCTGCCAAGTCACCACCCACCTGTGATCTCCCCTTGAATAATGCACCTGGCTTGAGGTAATTACTTTCTACCTGCTGATAATGCCTATTTGCAGTGCTTGGATTTGAATGAAGATGAAAGTCATAATGGAATGTATAATTATTATTTTCCTCATATTTTGATAAGTTTTCACAGGTGATTACAAACTGGCTTGTATTTTAAAATAATTCAATTTATTTCATCTCATTTGATGGTTACTGCAAGTAGGTGGAGAAAGGGAAAAGAAGAAACACAAACAGATGCTGAGCTGCTTCTCTGGCTTGTCATTAAACAAAAAAATATTCCTCCAGCAGAAGGCCCACTGCTACCTATTTGCTTTCCAAGGAAGACCACAGGGCAGTGAATAAGACAGGAGACAACTCTCCTTGCAGGAGAGAATTTATCAATGTGTTCTTGGGCAGATCAGACACAGGCTTACACTTCTACCTGATGTCCTGCTGGGTTTGGTGGTCTTGGTCTCTTCCAACCCCAGCCATTCTGCAAGTCTGTGAAAATGGTAGCAGAAATAAGAATAGAGAAAATGTCTTGAATCTGCTGAGAAAAGACACTAGCATTTGTCCTCCAGAATCATCCTGATTATTAAAATTCTTTTTGAATTATTTTTTCAATACTCTAAGTACTCAGTACAAAAGCACATGGAACATTTTTCCACTGGCTTGGAGAAATAGAAGAGCGTGACGGCAATATTACCAGCAAAAAAATGAACAACACAGGCACTGGAAAGGTAGATAAAGACACTAGCTTGAAGATGGCATAATCTACATAGAGGAGGCTGTTCTGGTGTCTGTGATAGAAAAAAAACATTGTAATTTCTCTCACCCATGAAGCACTGTTTATCCTTGACTAATATTTCCTGTGATCACACTTTCAAGTATAAATATTATTTTGTATGTTGATAGTGGGCAGAAGGAAAAAATACTTTTATTCTGGAAGATAAGAAAATAAGCAAACCTAACTCTTCTAATAATTTCTTTTGTTACATATCCTGGATTTGAAAGAATGTAGCAGATGCTTTCCCTCAGTTACTCTTTATCAAGAATATTACATACAGATGTATTTTGGAAAGTTTATTTTTCTTTCAATTAAAAACAAAAAAATGTTCCATGGGATGGGGAACACCTCTTTCAAAACTTGACATGCCAGCATTTTAGTAGTCATGGGGGAATTTTAATATATGAATTCATAGCTAGGAAAGAAAAAGAATCACAACCTGTCTATTCTTTGTCTGAAAATGTGCAGAAAGATTCAGAAGTTATTTTCACAGCTTTAAACATAATGAGAATCCTTGTTGACAACTGATTCCCAGACTGCTTGTTTCCACCCATCTTGGGTTCATTCGCCTGGTGCAAGATGCTGTTGATCTCTCTGACACATTGCTCTAAGGTTAAGATTATTCTCACAGTCTGGGTTTCCTCAGACATGTCCTCCCTTTCCATTACTGAACATTATATGGATGGCATTTGATGTTCCTGAATATTCATCCATGACTTTGGCATGTCCAGGGCAGCAGAAGATGCCGGGGAGCGGGAAATGCCGTATGTCCCCGCTGCAGTCCTGGTGCCAGAGCAGGATCAAGGAACAGGGCTCTTCAAGAGGTTCTGTGCTCTCTGTGTGGAAGGAATCAAATGTGCCGAGGGTAACTGTAGAGCACCCACAAGAGAAGCCAGTTCTTCTGCAAAGCATCACATGATTTGTGCTCCTCCTATCTGGCTTAGATAGGCCCAGCTCTGCCTGGATATGTCAGATTTGCTGCACGCTTGCAATCCAAGAGTGCACATTCCTTTCTGTCTGGTAAGTCTTAGGTAGCCATCCAAGAGATCCCAAGGTAAAGTATCTCAAGTAAAAGTGACTGAACAGTGGCACCTTAAATGGCACGTCAAAACCCTAAAGGAAATGCGTGGCAGGATCAGATGTTGATTGCCCTCAACTTCTCACTTGCAACAGATCACTCCTTGGTGGCACAGCAGTCACTTGTCTGAGTGTTGTGGTCCTTGTGCCCTCTACATCTGTCCTATACACCCTTTGTTTCATGTGCCATTGTAGACTTCTAGTACACAAATGTTTGACGAATTGTTCGATTAATTTCTAAAAAGCACAAATTATGCCAGCTTCTATTTATAAAGGCTCTCCAGAGTCATAGAAAATTGATCCTTTTTGGACTCTCCGCACGAATAATAGGAAGTGCATATACAATTATAACAAGGAAATGACCATTTTCAGGTATGACATGAAAAAGAAAAATTTTTTTCTTTAAAGACTGTTTTAAAATGCATGTATCCCAGGGTGTTTTCATGGCCTCCTTCATGTGTAAAAACATCTGAGTGTTGTAGCTAAGTGTCATTCTTCAAGGAGTAGCTGCACCACCTCAAGGAAAAAATGTATTTTAGACGTGCTCCAAAGACGGAAAGATCGTTGCTCGATATGCATTCTTTAGGACTCTAGAAAAGAAATCTACGTTAAAATCTTGTTTCAATTTGTCTGAAATACAATCTTTTTACTGAATAGTAATTTTGTATTCTAAAACAAGAAACTAGCGCTCAGTATTCCTCCTCACTACTTTCTTACTTCAAGGATGTAAAATTGAATGTACTTATGATTAGTTCATCTCTCCCCCCTCATCCCCCAACACACATTCAGAATACAATTTATTCAGTGAAAAGCCTTAAACTTTTTTTTTTTTTTTTTAGCACAAGGAAACCAGAAAAAGCAAAGCAAAACAAAGCATTGAATTCTCATCTCTCATCACACACTAGGAGGTAAATCCTGTTTCAACACTGGCCAGCCTGACCTGAACTTTGGTAGATAATTCTGGCAGTGGCACTCTACGCAGGCTCACTTCCCTGTGATAAAAGAGCTGCTGGGTTTTATGCAACTTGGCAAACTTTATTAAGAGGGCACTAGGGGAAAACAAACCACAGTCTTCATTAGCTCCCACCTTACAGCAGCCCAGCCCATTCAGAGCTCTGCTAAGTCAACTAGAGATCTTTTGGTATCAGAGAGTTTCAAATCCAAGTGCCCAGAGAGAAATCAGACGTTGAATGAGAAAGAGATGGGGAAGGAGGATGAAAATAATTACTCTGGAAAAATGTGCCATTTTTTCTATGACATTTCCATGTGACTTTCTTCAGAGTTTGTAGTGAGGAGCTTGATTTGTGCTCATTGTTTTGGTCAGCCTGGGCTCTTGTACTGAGAAACTGCAGGAACCAACTTTCAGGGAAATATGAATATCATAATTTTGCTAATTGCTTTAACATGTGTTTCTTTTACATGTCTGAAAGGAAACTGAAAGTTGCAGGTTCTGTGGCATTCCTGAAAACAAATATGACTAATTCTGAGGACAAAACCTTAATGGAATATAGAGTGGAGGAGAAACAGTTATACGAACAATAATTCTTTTAGACTGATTTACACATATCGGAAAATGCATGAAAAATGATTACTGCAAGTATCCTTTGAAAGAAATTTTACTGTTTATTGGATGCATATTACACCCTTAAAAATACATGCTATAAATATTTTGACATTGTGAAGAAAGTTAATCAAGAGAAAATCATGGAACTCTACAGAACTTGAAACGCTACTATAAAAAGTACCTTAAATACTGCATGGGAACAGGTTTCCCACTCACTTTCATCTATGTATCACATGCAGATGATTTCTCAAAATACAACAAAGCCCAGAGTAAACCAGGACTTACCAGAGAGTACTGCGACTATAGACTATGGCCACTGAGGATATTTCGTATTTATCATATATAGATGCCTTATAGAAACATTTTACTCTTTTCTGTTTTGTCAGATTTTGTGCATCTGTCTCTGAGCTTTTTCACACACAAGAAACAGTTAAGGAAAACATCTTTCTAATCTGTTCTCTAGAGAGAATTGTGGGTTTGTAAGTAGATACGTGCTTCAGAAACAAAGCAGAAGATTGCCTAACAACAGCATGCTTTCTTTAGAAAAATCTGTGCTTCCTGGTTTGTCTTTGTCTGCATCAGAACAGTTGCAAAATAAGTCTTTTTTTTTTCTGATTCCACACGATTTCTGCTTTCTAACTACTGTATCCCGGTCACTTCCTCAAACAGGGTGTAATCAATACACATTATAGAGATTTATATTAATACATGAAACTACCTTGAATATTTGCAAAAAAAGCAGCTTCTGCACAAAGAATCAAATGTAACTCAATAAATATTCAAGCAAGACTTGAGATATTAATACAAGAGTAGAAGTGCCAGTGACTTGAATCTCTGTAGGCGCGAGAATAAATTGTAACACGCAGAGACAGAAGTTTTTACAGAAGATTCCTTATGAACAGGGACTTTCTTGTTTGTACAGCAGTCAGCATAGTCGAGTATCACTTTTACCGGGACTTTAAAGCGCTTCAGCAACATGAGGAAGAATAATAAAAAGAATAAAAGAAGTATATTGTGGGCATACTAAATCTGACAGTACCGTGCAGCAATATTCAGCAGTGTTCATTCTTCTTTCAAATGGCAATGCTCAGTAAATAAGGATGAAACTCCTCCTTTCTACTAAAAATAGGAGACATAAACTCTGCAAAAACACTGAGAATAAGAACGTTATTATACATATATGGGATATTTTATACATATATAGGATATTTTAGCCATTAAATCATGAAATCTCTGACATACAGAGAGTTATTATTAAATGAAAGAAGGAGTATTTTAATAGCAGATTCTGTTGCTTGCCATCCAACCAATGGGACCTCTGTCATCAGGAATTGCCAAGTGTTTCAGCCCCCAGCCTCATCCCCCTGCCCGAGTGGAGGGCAGCCACACAGCCAGTGGATCCCAAATCTGGGACTATCTGCCTTAAGCCGACAACACATGCGCAGCACGGCTGGAGAGCTTCAGTAACAGTGTGTTTGCCAAAAGGGACCATTCTGCCAGTTCTTTGTGTTGGGTCCCTCTGCACTAACGATGTGGAAGCCCTGTGCCCATCTGTGTGTCCTTTCAGAGTGTTCAGATTCCTGAATATAGCCCCAGAGAAGGGTTCACAATCAAGCCTGTTGTAAGATTAACAACAGGAGTCAGAGGCCCTGTTTTTCATTACCATGAGCAGTTCCTTATTCTGATTTTCAGGGTGGAATTTCACATGTGCTTTTCTAAGAGGTATCCATCCTGCCTCCCCCCACTCTGCTGCTTCCCCATTTCTGGTAAAACCATCCCTCTGTCTCCCTGGCATTAGCAGAAGAACCAATTTCAAGGGTTAAACCTAACTGAGCTAATCAAAAAAAGAAAAAGAAAAAAAAACCTAAGTGGAGGGGGGATCACTTTATGCTGACTGTGCTTCGTGGGTCAGCTCACCGTGCGATCAGCTGGGACCAGAGCTAGTGCTAGGGAAGAACAAGCACGCAGACAAGGGCCTTGGTTTGGAGCAGGAATGCTGTTTTGGTGGCACAACCTGTCAACTCAACTGTAATGCGAAACCTCACCTTGGCCTTAGTGGAGCTTAATGGTAAATTGTGCAGCAGTATGAGACAAAGAGGCAGAACTGGGCTTTCAGAAGCAAAAGAATTCACCTTTGAAACATTCTATGATTTTCAGAATCATTCTATGATTCTATGAGTCTAACTTGACTTTCAGAAATGAAAGGATTCACCTTTGAGGAAATTTCCAATATTTGGCACTGAAGAAGAACACAAACTTCTGAATTTTTCCAGAATTATTTTTCACTGAGCCATCTGGGACTCAACTTTTTTTTTGTACAAGAACAGAGTACCACCCACTATTGCTAAGGCAGTTATACTGTGGTCTTTCTTCCATTAAATGATGTCACTGCTTGGAAAACAGCAGATATGTATAGTTCATAAAAGTTATACATCTAAGAAAAAATCCACACAAATATTGCAAGATTTTCTCGCAATCACAGAGCAATAATAGAGAAGAAGACTTGTTATTCTGCATGTGAACAAGGTTAAGGAGTTATCACAGCTCAGAGCACCAAAGAAATGAGAGTGTGCTTAGTCTGTACTGGTTAGCTTCATTTTTGCACCTTTTCTGCTTTTTGGGAGCTGCTACTAGTTAAGGCATTCAAAGGATTTATATGATCAGAAGGAAGTTTCTGTTACATGGGTGAAAAAGCAGATAACCTCTAATGCACATCAATGCAAAAAACTTTACTCTTTTACAGCACTATTCCTAAGACCGCTATTGACATCTGGAAATGTGATCAAGCAATAAGGCAAACTATACCTTTAAATTATGACTGAAAAAAGACAACGCATCTGTTTATGTTGGAGCAGGAATCTGACAATGTAGGATGTAGATGTACTACATTTTAAGATTTATTTCTGATACTATAGATCATAAAACCATTTAGGACAGGAAATCATCTTGCCCCTAACTCTGTGCTTTGGTCCAGTTATGAACTTTACAAGAAGATTAAAACCAAACCCTCAAACTAGTGCTTAGATGTAAGTTTGTTAAGAGTTCATATTTGATATAAACTTTTGCCTTCTTTCTCCTGCTGTTTATCAGCAAGGACAAACTCTTATGATTTCTGCATATGAAGGCCCATTCATAGTTCTTTACCTTGTGGCTACAGCACCTTTATGCTAGACTGACATGGGGATGATTATATCTTCCAGGTTTAGAGAAAATGAGGTGCATTGAACTTAAGATGGGTAAACCTGCTATAATTTTTACTCATTTTTTGTGAAAATCCCTGCGTAGCACCAAAGGGCAACATTTCTTGAAGTCTGAATCAATTGCATTAGGCAGAAAGACCTTCCAAAAGCTATCGTATTTTTCATATAATCAAAAATAATACTTTTATGCAGTTACTGGATATAATTCCGGTGTACAGGACCACGGTGGAACGAGAAAATCTCAGCTTCACCTAAAATTTAAACACTGCTAAACAATATATCACAACTAATTTATCCTATGCTTCACTCACAACCAGTTAGCATGTCCTTTGTGCCTCATCATAGCACATGCTTCATTCGTATTTCCATCCAGCTCACTGAGAAAAGGACACCTCACAGGTTGAGAAGCAGCACAATAAAATGAGTGCACTCTTTACGTACACATAGCTTGACTGTTTCCATTCTTCTTGGCAATATCAGAGTTCTCTGGTTTAGATTAATTTCCCTAGTTACATATAGTGTCTTGTAATTAAGTGTTTTAACTTATTTGGACTGAGAGTGAAATAAGAAAACAACCTATATACCCTTGCCAAATGTGTGGGTGGTGCAGGGAAAAAAATCTCTGTTTTCACTGGGACATGCTTTGCCTTGCCCCAGAACCCTTTCTAATCAGCTTGCAAATGATTGATCTATGCATGAAGCTGCAGTATGTTCACTAAGCACAGGCATGTTGGAAGCTGGCATGGCGAGGAAATACAATGACCTGAATGAGCAGTCCAAAGCTGGACTGAGTAAGACTTCTCTACTTTCTTACTTCTGGAATAGCCTTCGCCTGTAGGGAAGCATGTTTTGTGCATTAGTAACCCTGCAAAACTGGACAGAAGATAAATCCAAAAAAGGACTAGGGTGTCGAGGGAGCAGTATAAAAAGAAAGCGTTAGCCAAAGAAAGCTTGTGTCACCCTGTAGTCTGTATAAGCAGGAAGGCTCTTCATGAGAGGAACACTGAAGTCAATCTCTTGGTCTGAAATGCTGTGGAGGAACCTGTCTTCAGGTGCTGGCGACAGAGAGAGCCTAGGAAAAGTACCTTCACTATCTTTTGGAAGTTGCCTTGAATTAATATAATAATACTTCATGACTGATTATTTTTTTGTGTCTTCTGAGTGGGCTATTGAACCATACAGTAGTGTGCTAGTTTCCTGTATGGTGTTTGGGATTATTCTGGGTGAACTGGGAATAATTACAGGGAGCTAGCTCCAGTAAAGAAAAAAAAAGCTCAGTATTGGGAGTAATTTCATTTTATAAAGGAGTGGAAGTTCTGATAGGAACATCCTAGAAGCCAATCTCTACTCCAAAACACTTTATGTACTCATATTAAAGAGCCCTTCAGAAATCTCACCTTGGCTTTGATGGAGCTGGGAGCTGAGTTCTTCTAATTATTCAACTAGGGTGTCATGCTTCAACTTGGGCTCTTTATTCCTGTCCTAATTACTTCAGAATTCAGTGTAGGAACTTGAAAATATCTTTATATTCCTGTATCAACTCAGAATACTCTAGTAGCTTGCATAGTCTTCTGGAATACAGAAGATGCAAGTTTTCAAATGCAGAGGAGAGAGTTTAACCTGGGTTGTTCAAATCCGTGGGAGAGTGAAATGACCACTAGATTACTATATAAATGTATGAAGAAGCAGAATTGTGAAGTGCTTCCTTCTCTGCACTTGTTTAAAAAAGAAAGTGCCATCACAATAACATTTTCTCAGGATCCTGTTCCTACAGATCCATGTTATGTATATATTGACTGTACATTCTGATTCTGTGAAAAGGGTTTCAATGACTACCTGAAGAATTATTTTACTTTGTCAGTTAATGTAAACAACAAGTCATCAAAGAAATGTGCAGGTCTGGTAGGACTGAAATGGATTAAAACCATAATGAATTTTTGGAAAGCGTTCTTGGATAACTCATTTTGGAATGAGGAAAATGAGGATTATCTAGAGACTTCCAATTCTCACTAATTTACTTAAACCACATAAACATTCCCCCTTAACACTCACAATGAGTTGCTCTGAATTAAAGAGGTCATTTCACCTTTGAGATTGGCTGTGATTAAAAAACAAAACCAAACACTTAACCAATCTATGCATTTAGGGGTTCTAGTGAAATACGTATGGATATTTGTGCAATTTGGCTTATACATTATTCAAAATGTGTTGGTTAGGGATTTGACTAAAAGAAAAAAAAAAGAAAAATAGAAATAAAGGTGGGTGATGGACAAGGTGTTATTGGATTATTAACATCAGTGGCTAAAAAATAATATTACTTTTACACTAGGAGTGAAAAAACCTGCACACAGCCAATCTTAGTCTCACTGGAATACAGTGTCTCTGAGAGCTAAGGTTACCATATGTCTAGGCTTCCCTTCTCACATCCCTTTTTTCCACACAAAAAATTGGGAAGAAATGTAGAAATGAGTCATTTCTAGATGAACAGAACGTAAAATACATGCTGGATTTCATATTTCCTGGACATGAACACATACAGAGTGTATGCAAATGTTACAGAAACACGGCAGCTGTATCATGACAGGCATAACTGCAATTAGGATCCATTAGAATATTGAGGCACTGCTTTGTCATCTTTGGCCCTTGCTTTTAGAAGTGGCAGTAACATTGGCTGAAGCACCTCTTCCTCCTTCACCTTTCTGAGTAAGACCTCTGAGATACTGAAGGGTAAAGGGAATGTCATTCTCCATTTTTAATCAGCTCCCCACAATCTTTAGATACTTACACTTAGTTTTTCAGCTTAAAGACAAAAGTTTGAAACCCCAGAAATAGGTAGGAACAGTCTGAAGAAATGGGATACATGTACGCAGGCATCTGCACAAACACACATGCATAGGCTTTTTTTTTAAAGGGTGATCCCAACAACAAAGTGTGTCTTACAGAATGTTTTGGTCTAGATGTGTCAGGGCATAGGACTTCCACACTTTAAATGAAGAATGGGGCATGCAGCTAGAACCGTCTTGACTGGGTAGAGAAACCACATCTACCCTGGGCAAGCACTTCCCTTGCCTTCTTAAGGGCCCATGAAAAAAATGCTACAGAACATGCTTATCTAAGGGATCTCAACCAGATCATCAGAAGCCCGTTGTCCTTGCAAATGCTAGATATGCTGAAAAGATGACTTTTTCTGAGGCTCCAGGCAGGAAAATAAACACCTCAGATGGGTCTCTTCCCACCCAAATTTAGACACACGCAGTGCAGAATCTTTAGCGGACAGAGAAGAATGAGCACTTCTGAAGTGGTGAGCACCACATCTACCTGGCCTACATTTGAAGCTCAACTGTATGTCTATCGGAAAATGGGTCATACTGGCTTCAGGGAAAATAAGTCTCCTCATAACTGTGAACAAGGTGCAACACAGTTGGTAAGAATGAGAATCAAAGAAAAATCCTGCCTGCATGTGGGTAGAGAAAGGAAACAAGTTCAATTCAATATATAAAAACTAAATTGCATTCAGAAAAGAAAGGAGGACAAACAAATCACAAAACAAAGAGATCAGATTGAAAGAGAAAGCTAAACTGCTAAGGTGGCTGTTCAGAACCTACCCACAAATTACTGCTGAGAAAGCAGAGGCAGGCTTAGTTTATGTCAGGTAGGGACAGGACGTGATAGTGATCCTGTAGATGCTGCTAATACCAAGAAGTCTTCAACCCAGAGAAGTAGATGTATGCTTATGATATGAACGTGCATCTGGACAGTCTCTTGAAACAAACCAAAGAATTTATTACCAAAGAAGATCCCTGATGTATCCAGTTTGGCATCTTGCCTCTGGCAATGAATCAGACTCAGTGTTTCAGCAACAGCTTCCAAAATCCTATAGTGTGTCCGACCATTTATGTAATGTGAAATATAAGCAAGCAAGAGGGAAATTCCTTTGTGATCTTTTTGTCAATCATACACCTGGATCACTAGAATTTTATTGCCCTTATCTTAGCGTGAATAACCACTAATGTTGTTACTGGCAACAAAATTAGTCCACACTGTAAGAAATTAAGTTATTGCAGTTAACTCTGACAAAATAGTGCCTATAGATCAATATCTCTTTTTATTTATTTTGCCTTTATCTGATATAAAAAAAAATACACTTCTCTAATATGAAAAATGACAGGTAGGGAAAAATAATTTAAAGAAAATTTTCTTTTATCTCAGGTTGTACAGTCAAAGCTACCTCAAACATTGTATGTAGTAGATTCACAGTCAAAAAGAAACATTTCATCAAACATCACTTCTTTTTGTCTGTATTCTAATGCAGGCAAAAAAAAGGCTGAGTCAGCTGATTACACAATTCACAATTATCATACATCAATCTTTTTGAGCTAAGATTTTTAGCTGATCCATTGCTTCAAGGACCACAGAGCAGAAAAAATACAGGGAAGGTAATAAGCTCAAAGGCCAAAATAAAGACTGAAATTGCTTTGAAAGATGCAGTTTGTAATTCCTGCACAAAAACGCCTGCTATAAAAAGATGCATTATCTGGAAATACAATATACAACAAATGACACTCTGCAATGACAAATGACATTCTACAACGACAAAGTTCTTTTTTTTTTTGTTTTTCCTGACAGAAAAGTCCTGATTTGTCTTCCCACATTGGATACAAAAGCCAGGCACTATTCTTTCTATTTCAGCTACTTTGTCAGTGGGAAGAGGTCATTCATTAATTCTACTTCACCACCGCGCCACATATATAATATCCATATCACAGACACAATAATCCATGTAGCAAACCAAGTGAATATATCCAAAGTGTCTTCAGTGCCTTTAGAAATTCATTGAACTAGTGAAAAGATATTGTATTGTGGAAAGTACCATATCATGTGCAGTACTGTGTATTTATTTTGTTCAGTTAAGTAAAGTTGGGCAAACTGCCTTTACCCACATCTTTTAGCTAGAGTGATTTGGGATATGGCTCTAAACCCACTCTTCAGAAGTATTTTGACCATTCCAGAATAATTAAGAAAGCCTGCACAAACGGGAATATTTTATTATCAGCCACTTCTTCACTTTTCAATTTTGATAGCTTGGACGAAATAAAATCCTTTGTCCAGCATAACCAGTTTATGGTAGTTAATTCTGCAGACTGCATTAACCCCACCCTGTCCATCAACAATGCATTCCATAGTCTGTTTTCTCTTCTATTCCAATTCTACAGCAAAAGGTACGGCCTAATTCTGGCAGGACATGAGGGGACATGAAGTTTGCCAGCAAACTTCTGGAAGGCTGAAAGGTAACGGAGAGGACACAGAAAGTGAAAATCATTGCGCTGATTTAATATTGACGAGCAATATGTAATCAGAACATGTTGTTCAAATACAGCATTAGGGTGAGGCATTTAACATTCTTTGCAAAGATTCTGGGGAGGAGAACCTTTTTTTCAGAATAAAAGTATGACAATAAGCTATTCTCTCTGGTGACCTTCTCTTGCTTAAAAACAAAGTCCAGGAGGGTTTACTCAGAGAAGAGTTTCCATATGAATTTATAGGAGCTGAAGAACTCAATACAAGTTGTACTGAACTGGATTATTTAATCTGTCAATGTCAGTACCATTGAATATGCAGCACTCCCTCTGTTCTTGGTGCAGTGGACTAAGATATTTTATTTCATACATCATTTCTTATTCCAAAATGTATAACTGTACATCATACATCCAGCAAATTGCCCTACACAGCACTGAATATGTGGTCTGTTCCTGTTTTGTAAGATTGCCCAGCAAGGTAAGTAAAAATCAACACTTTGGGATAAACTAGGCAGTCTCACTTCATTGCTCTGCTTGTAACAGGGAAAAAGGTTTACCATCTACTACCCTTTTGTTCTGGTCTCTAAACACTTCCATGCTCAGTGGTCCCTAAAGCTCAGTGAAGCAGTGCTGCTTTTGCTGATCTCATATGATTCCTTCTACAAGATTACTTCAGCACATCTGGCAAAAATTAGATAAACAGATTAGTTTCGATTCTGTTTTCAGTTAATTTCTTGAAGCCTCTGCCCTTGCTTGTCTATTGCAGAGGAAAGGCATCAATTTCTGATAGGAACAGAGATTTTCATTACTGGCCCCAGTTAGGGATTGCACAGCTAGTGTCAAGCCTAATAAGATTTCAAGAACTCCAGGTCCATAATTTGTGACAATGGTGGTGTGTGCTGATGATGCACCTCTGCTGAGAGCACTGCTTGTCCAATAAAGAGGGGCTCTCTAATCCACAGAAATATGTCACACACTTGCAGTTTTAATGAAACTATAATCAACCTAACCCCAGTTACATTTCATCTGTATTATGCTATGTAAATTTATTTGGTGGTCTATAAAGCAGGCAAAGGACTTGAAAGGCTCAGCCATGAATATCTTCCTGGGTTTTAACTCTTACATGCTGCCTTTTTTCCCCTTACTGTGAAACACCTGATAGCTACAGTAGGGCTGCTTTAGCAGAGCTGATAGAAATGAAAACATGTGATTTTCTTTGACACCTCACAGCTGGCAGGCTGCACTCGATAGGAATGGGCAGGCATTGCTGTCACCGTGTCTAACAGACGACTGAAGCCGCGAAGCAGCAAGTGTCTGTGGCCAGGACTGCCACCTGCACAGGGCTGAAGAGGGCCCTTTCATGCTTCTGAGGCTCTGCTACACCCGGCTTCACTGGAGGACAGGACACCACTTTTTTTTGCCAATTGAGAAAAATGACTATCAAGAGCAGCAAGAAAAGCTTGAACATCCAGCCTGCCTGGAAGCCAGGTGGTTTTGAACTAGTGTGCAACACCGAGGATCTGTGAAGGTGGTACCTTGAGCAGAGCCCTCTGTCACTGCCTTTGCTGCAGACCTTAAGGCAGGAGCAGTCAGGAGTTCCTGCGTGCATGCGGAGGGCAGCCTGTCTTTCAGGAGAGACTGCTCTCTGGGAGTACAGTGGGCACACTGTAGGTTTTTAGGTTTCACTTAAATCCATCATCCTTCTCTCTTGGGACTTCTGCTAACTGGAGTCAGACTCACTTTCTGTTTATGACTTTCATCTGCTAGGTTGAATGTGTGTGTGTGTGTATATATATATATACAGACACACACACACATATATATAACAGCCATGTTCAATTTCCCTAAATTTAAGGTGCAGTATCTGATGATGTGTACACCAAACATGAGGATGTGCTAGGTCTCACAGTTGCTTTCCTTGATTTTCACTTAATAATGGAAATTTTGTTTATGATTTCAGCTCTGAACAGTGTTACGGAAACAGCAATGTCCCACCTGAGTTTCCACAGAGCCTGAAATCAGAACCAACTTCTGCTCACCTCCTGCAGATGCCCTTCATGGCGTACCCTGAGAACACGAAGTGTATAGCCAGAACAAAATAAAATTCATCATCTTCATTTGCACTTAAGATAAAAAAAAATAATAAAAAAGACCGAGTCTGGAATGCTTAATACTAAGACCAAGGAGGGTGCAGTTGACATGATTTGAAGCTAGGACTTCAATTTCAAAAAGTTGGCAACTGAGAGATTAGATGAAGATGATCAAGAGCTGTTACAAAAGGGCCATTTCCCTCCAGGAGGAAACCATAGTGGCTTCTAGGCCTAGAATGTTGTCCAGCTGTCACTGCAGAGAATTTGGCACCCAGTCCTCATGGAGTGGGAATCCAGAAAAGAGCAAAGGTAAGACTTCTGAGAGCCTGTATAAAACCCGCTGTTCTTAGGAGTTTTACTTACAAAAAACATTATAACGCCAAGTACACCTATTTCTGTTCACCGAAGCTATGAAAGCAGAGTAAATAAGGCCCATTTTGGGTACTGAACTTTCACCCATAATTTCCCATTTAAACCCTTGTTTACTTGTGTGTGTACTTTCTCTATACAGCGGTAGTACGAATATATAAATATACACACACATATATATATGCATAACTAGATGAGTGCAGACTTAAAATGCAAATAGATGCTTAGACTCTTTGATGCTGCATTTTCCTTTTTTATTTCAGAATGAGGGGTTGCACTTCAGAGCATCATACTAATGTATGCTGGAAAAGCACTAATGCATTACACTATAAGATAATTATAACCATTTCCAGCTCTGCTTCCCTTAGATGGCTAATATTTTTTCATATTCAGAAGCAGAGCTCTTAACACTCTTAGAGGTCAGATAGAAATGAATACAGCCATTTAATTAATTACCTTTTTTTAAATGAAGAACAAAGATTTCATACTTTCTGTGCTATGGATGACTTTAGTTCTCTTAAAATATATCATGCCTTTAAACCACATATTGGCTGAAAGGCATCCCATCTACATCTATCAGAAACATTTTGAATGGAACTATTTTTCAGCTGCAAAGCGTGGACAGTGAATAAATCTCTACTGAAGGAGTGATCTCCATTACAAGAACTTATCTGGACTTTTGACATCTGTCTGGTCATTTCTGTTTCTGTCAAAGCTGATCATGATATCGCCATGTGAAGGTCATATGGCTGTGTCTGAGTTAAACAAACAGCACATTTTCTGCCTTAACATAAATGTCTCACCCCCACCGAAATAAATGTTGTAGTGTCTGTGCTGGGCGTGCTGTGGCTCAGCTGATCCATCTCCAGTTCAGGGCAGGAAATGAGAGCAAGGAGAGAGAAAGTAACATAATCATTTATTCACCTCCCCATAAGTTTTTTGTCTCAAAATAAATAAGGACATTTGACCTTTCTCTGAGACAACATAGAAATTAAGACACATGACTATCTTTCTTGTGCATTCTCCTTGAGGTGAACACAACTACCTCTCACAACATGCTTTGACTCCCTTTTCCCCAGATAAAAAGCCAACCATAAAAGTAACAAGCCTTTCATCCCAGATCACATACTAGTTAACCCAAATGTCTAACTAATTAGTCTTATTTTCCACCTTTTTCTTCTTCTTCTTGGGCCAGGGGAGAGTTTATAAGTTTTTTACAGGAGGGAGCATGGAAATCTCTGGGGGAAATGGCCTCTGCTCTAAGCATAGGAGAAGGCACTGGCGGGGAAGGAGCAGCCTCCCTGGCTGCCGTGTTCCTTGCTCAGCTCTGCCTGCACCCAGGGCACACATTGTCACGCTCAGCAAGGCTCTGGCAAGGTGGCAATGAATCCTGCTCATGAGGTGAGGGAGGGCTCTAATTGCAAAACTGTGAAAGAAAAACATTGGATTTTGGGGGTATAATATTCGTCCCACAGACAATGTGTTGGACAGCAAGCGTAGTGTGCAGACTTTATGTGATTGTACAGCGACATTTTTTCTTCCTGGATCTTTTCCAGCTGAGATTTACATCACGTCTTGAAAAAGGCAAAGAGTTCTAGCCATTTGCAGGCAACTGCTCAGCTTTATTACAAGATATATCTTGTTGAAAAGCAGGGAAAATCAAAGTGTTAAACGGTACTAATTCAGTCTGTTGACAGCCGAGGGAAGGAGACTTCCACTTTACAAAGAGACTGCTAATTAAGGCAAAGTAGTAAGAGAGCAAAGGGAGGATGTATTTTGAGTGCCACTGTACTGGAGATATTATGAACTGAAAAATGCAAGCTGGCTAGGAACAAAAGAAAACCTAGAAAACTGACAGAGTAGCCTGAGGAAAAAAACATCTGCTTTGGTAGATAAGGCCCAGCGAACCATTTTGAAGATAGAAAAGATTAAATTTTAAGATAAACAACCCTGCTCCCTGCTCTCCATACAGGTTCAGCGTGTTGGATGGCTGCACTGTCTCCCTCACTGCTCAGTTCTCAGTATGGCACTGTGCGGGAGTCTGCAGTTTCCTGTACTGACCACGGACTCATAACTATATGGTGTTGGTTTGTTTGTGTTTGTTGCCTCACAAACCTATGATGTAAATCTGATAATTCCACAGTTACAGGGAGGATAATGTTAACACAAAAGACATATTCTACCAGTATGACGTGAAGTTGCTGGAGATCAAGCCCTGCATTTACTCGATATAGGTGCTAACAAATCATACTGCATTGATGTCCTTTTTCCCAGCACATAGCATTGGGACAGCCATGTGGCATCTGTAATTCCAGTTCAGTGCAGATCCATCAGAGAAGGATTTGACCAATTGTGTATGTATTCATTTAAAGAATGGCATTCCCTAAAACTGTCTGTGGAAACTATTTTAATCACCCTAACAAGTTAATACTACTGGCAATTCATTTAAAGAAAGGAAATACCATGTACAAAATATATTGGGTGAATTTCTCTAGCTTGTGTTTTTCAGGAAGTAAATTCTGGCCTTTAAAGTCTGTGACTGCATGAAGATGGAATGATTCTCCTTAATGACAGCACACATGTGTTCCTAAAATCATCACAAATGCCTGGCTTTTATATTTACAATTTCCTGAGAACTTGTGGTTCAGTAGTGGAATCTCTGCAAATAATCTTCATGTGAATACAACTTAATTTTACATTAGGGCTTATCAAATAGTCTTCTAAGGAACTTTCTGCTTCTCATCATGCACAGCTTCCAATCACAGGATCTTAGAGGCTTCACAACAGGGCTCTGGAATTTTTAAAAGAAAGATAAAACAAGCAAGCAACAGCAACAACAAATCCCAACGTTTCTTCTTTAATGAAACATTGACTGTAAACCTAAAAATGTGGTATTTCCAACTCCATAGCACAGGGCTGACCTTCCAGACTATTTTTATTTTGGGGGTAAAGGTTCTGACCCCTTGAGATGCTGGGGTTTTCAAGGGACTCAAAGCTTTATCACTCTCTGTAGAAGCTAAGGGTAGTTGATGACTTTGCAGTTTGAAATATTAAGATCAAAGAAAAAAATCTGTATTGAAGAATTAAAGACAGGATGGTAGAGTAGGTTTCTTCTATGCTGAGTTTCATTTGGAAGGTTAAGCTAACTTTGGCTTAGTTTACTTTGTTAATTTTCGATGTCATATATATGTCAGTTATCTCGTAAAATACAACATTCTTGCTATAATTCTTCTTTGAATTGGCATACTCTTCAGCCCACTATTAAAAACTTCAAATGGGGTAAGAAGTCGCTTTTCCGTGTTTTGCAGAGGTATGGTTTTCATCCGTAGGTACTGAATCCTTCAATTCAACAGTTTTCTTGGAGAACTCTTGTCAAGACAGAAACTCAGGTTCAGAAGCTTCTTGAAAAAGCAGCCTCAAAATGGAATAGCACGATCTGTTATGACAGCAAGGTGAGGTGACAACTGACCATCTCTGAGGAACGTATCAGTTCTTCATACATGACCCATATGTAGGAAAATTATTAAAGTAAGGCATCTTTTAACATAAATTTTGAAAGACTTAAATGGCAGCAGCAACACACTGTACAGAGTTACTCAGTGACTGGCCTTTCCACTGCTCCTATGCAAACCTGAGAGCTGCCATGTATTCACAGTAGCTAGGTCACTGGAAACGGCTTTGACCTTTGGGATCCACAGACATCTCTAATAAAAAATTTACAACAACCTTAAGCACTGAAGTGCTATCTAGCACTCTGCCTTTTTACTTTGGTTGTGAATTTCTCCTGTGCTGATGCTAGCTAGACATTTTTCTGGAGAGAACAGCAAATTTAGTATTGCACATTTCACTCCTGTACAGGGCGTCACATTTTCCAGCAATTTTGCTCATGCTATTTTTTATTCCTCTTTCCCACACAAATGAAAGAGCAGGGGTTTCCCCCCATTATAAGAAATGTTCAAGACAGTCCCTCAGTGACATGTGGATGTCTTAACCCCTCTTCCCACTCAGTCACAATAAGAATTGTCAGGATAGATGGCAGAACATGAAACAGGAAAAGCTGCAGTGAGGCAGAGCAGGTTTTGCCACACTATTGCAAACCACTGGAGAACAAGCTGAATCGCTGCTTCATCTATTCATCTACCTGGAGAATGCGTATCTTGCCAAGCCAACTGCATAAAGCTAATCAGCTCTGAAACTAAGCAGTAAAATATTTGAAGCTTCAAATATATTCATGAGATTATGAACAGGGAGGGCATCTATCTTTCTGAAGCCCCCTTTTTCTATCTGTTTAAGCTCCATTAACATCCTATGCTCTTCCCTTCCAAAATCCTTTCATTTCCTTGAAAATGTCCAGCTTGGGACAAATCCACTTTAAAAAAAATTCTTAATTGTGAATTTCATCATTTTTATGGCTTGATCAGTGCTGGTTGATGGAAATGCTAAAATTTCACTCTGGAGTAAAGCCCTGAATTTTGGCAAGTATAACATTTTTGTCTGTTAGCACTGAGAAGGCTGAACTTGGCAGTCTTGCAGATCTCAAACTCAACACGTGAGCATATTCTGGCATGTATGGAGGTGAAAGACAGAATCCTTGCAGGCTAAATTTCATTTTAACTGTGAGAAGAGGCAAGGGCAGGGGAGGGAAGAGAAGATTGATTCACATTGAGATGGAATAGCACGTTCCCCAAGACCCCTGTAGTGCTGCTTTGGCCCTGGGACAGTACCAGAGAGAGATAAAATGACAGTGCAGACTGCAGCAGAATTGGCCAGAGGTGCTTGTTGAATCTGCCTCTGCTGGCTGGTCATCCAAAATTAAAGTGACTGGGAAAGATAAGGCATAATTGGGGTTTTACTTCTTCCAGCATCATGGGGAGAGGCTGTGTGTCTGATGTTGCTGGCAAAAAGGGTGACCTGGGTGGCTGCTATGTTACAGATGCCACCCAGCACACTGGGTTTTGGCTGCATTTGCAGCAGCTTCTGCTGTCTGGCCTCTTTCCTTCCCTCTCATATAAAATTAGAGTATTCTGTAGCTAACACCTTCAGCATATTAACAGGTAAAATCTGACAAGGACCAAAAATTCTTACCCTGTTAGAGGGTTGTGTTGTAATTTTGTGCTCAAAAGCCAGACTTCTATACCAGAGTGAAGCTATATCAGAAATGCATGTGATGTTTTTAAATATTCCATTTCTCTTGATCTTCTTTGCCACATGTCGTCATATCTAAATACAACTTTGTTTTTTCGCCTCTTCACCTTTTCCTCAGAATCTGTTTTATTAAATTATGAAGTGAATTTTTTATAAGAACAGATGAACTTAAGAAGTATCCACCAAAGCTGATCTGCGTGTCTCTAGCACAATACTCTGTCTCCAGAGGTGGCAATAGGAGCTTTTGTTGGGGAGACCATGAGAACCCCGTTGCTTCCTGCAGTCTGCTGCCTGACACTCCCTCAGCATCCATGTCTGCTGTGTCAAGGATCATAGGCCACTTCCTCATCCTTTTAATGTCCATGCTTGAAGGCACCTGTTTGAATGTGCTGGTCCTGCCTGGCTCCCTCAGCTACTTGTGGCAGACTTCACTCTCCAGAGCTTCTCAACCCACAGCGGGCAGAGGTATTGCTTTGACTTCTTATCTCAGCTGCCTTGTGCTGTGGGAGCTCCTACCAGGTTTTACACTGTGGGGCTCGTCTACGACCTCCACACTCTCAAACCATTTCTTGTATCCTCTCTCATCTGTCTCTTCTCCAAACTTGAAAAATCATGGTTTACCTTTGGAAAAAGACAACAACAAAACCCAAACAAAAAGAAAAATCTAAATCCCAAACCAAATCCCCACTCCATAACAAAAAATAGAAACAAGGGTCTTTTATGCTTCTTCTAAATGACACTTATCTCACAGCGGTTTTACAAATGTTCAGTTTCCTTGATTTCATATGACAACTGCTGGTTTTCTCTTGTCTAAAAGAGAGAATATTCAGAGCTATTGTTTTCACTAAGATAATTAACTAAATAGTTATATCTGTAGTTCAGCAGCAATTTTAGTATCTTCTAGGAATATACAGTATCTCTTCGGGCATTCTCTTAATTTCATCCTAAAAAGTTAATAGTGTCATGTAACATTAGGAAAAATACGGTGCAATTATTGACAAAGTCTTCATAAGAGAGGATGATAACAATAATACCTGGGGGAAATTTCTGTTTCTCTAAGCACAGAGACATAGAACGATAAAATCAATGTCATACTCACTGGAACAAAATAGAAGAATTTTTTACAACAGAGTCTGATTCTTGGCAGAGTTTTCTTCCTTTTGTTTAAGATGGAAGTACGCTTAGGGGAAAAGCTGCAAAAGATACTAGCTGTGGCCAAAATGTGTGTAAAAAAATACTCCTAATCAGCCACAGATTTTCTACTTCATTCGCTGCAGCCAAGTGGGGGATTATAGACTGAGCCTGTTACGTCCCTATAGCTTCATGAAGAAGAATCTTTCTTCTTAGTCTCAGTGTAGCTTTCCAACACAGATACATATGAGTTATGTATGGGAAGGGTGGAAGTACAAATGCTTTTGCAGCTCTTAACAAATATTAGGGAGAGAGTTACCACTTGGACTGATTCAGCATTTAATGTCTTCGCAGTTAAGTAATCCTCAGAAAAGTTTGCGAAGGAGGGAGTTAAGTTTTGCAATACTCTCTTTACAGATGGAGAAACTCAGGATGTAGGTAATCAAGGAAATTACTGCAGAGTAAACTTGGCTGTAAATTACACCATGCCCTACTGCTTGATAACTTCTGGACATCAGGCAAAACTTTAGAAGATACTCAGCTGCACAATTCGTTAGGAACTTCAGTCTCACTTTAGCAAATGTTTTTTTATATTTTACAGACACATTCTAATTTGTAATTTCAGTAAGATCTAGGCAGTCAGCTTTCTAAAAAATTTTAACATAGCTTGCTTGTGCATCATTGTACATATTACTGATTTCTCTTCTGTGTGTTTAGTAATAAAATTTCTGCTTGTTTGGTGTACGTCTTGTCAGAGGACTGAGAAATCTGTGGCAAAGGCAGGAGTGGAATACAGAATTTAGCTTCTAGTCCATCCTTCGTGCAGTAACTACTGCATGTACTGCACCTATGTTCAGTTGTATTTGTATTATCAATCACCAATTTAAAATACAACAGGTGAAGGAAAGTTTGATGAATGTTTATGGCACATTACAGGTTATTTTTTAACTTACTCTCTTGCAGAACTGTAGGGTAGTAATATTTCTTATTTCATTCTTTGTGTTAGTCATTAATTTAGCAGACCACTAAATAACAAGTCAGGAACGTTAATGGTTTCAATGTTAACTGCTGTTTCCAGAAAGCAAACATATTCCTGCTCTTTTTTCCTGTGTTTTGCATGTATAAAAGCTATTTTTATTAACTTTCAGTTGAGGGAGTCTCATTTTGTTTTTCAGAAACATAGTACTTTAAAAATTACCCTTTGAAGTGGGCTATTGTCCATGGGTCCATTTGGAACCATTTGAGGCAATGGATTATTAGCTGCTACAGATTAATGTTTGTGGTTATTCACCCCCCTCCTTTTCCTAACAGCTACTCAAGACAGGAGCTAAATAGTTTTTAACTATTCATGAGCTACTCCTATGACCTATTTCTAATCTTTATGTCTTGTATCAGGCACAGCTTGAACATGGAGAAGCAAGCGGCTGTGGTGAGCAGTCCAATTCCACTGCCAATTACAATTCTGCTTGTAACTGATTTTGTGTTTTTATTTCAAGCCCGCCTTTACATCACACCTGATCAAAAGAGGCGTGTCTTAGGCCACATGTTTCAAAGATCACCATTAAATACATGAGAGCTCAAAATGATTAATTAACAGTTCAAAGGGAAAGGCAAACAGGAGAGAAAAGGTGCTTACTGGAAAAATTCAGGAACCAGACACTAACACAGTCTGGAGATCTTAAGAGTAATAACTTAAGAACATTGTCATTATGAAATTAATTTTAGCTGATGAATTTATTTGCTCTTGAACTTGGAATCATGTTGGGAATTATCAGTCTTCAATTCACGCATTTTCCCTTTGAAAGCTGCCATTCTTTCTGTGCAGGGGTGGATTAGAAATAATCAAACAAGAGCAAGATCTGAACTTCTGACCTTTTGATGGTTGCATGCCAGCCAGGCTTTTCTGCCTCCGCTTTCTGCCTCAGACTAGTTGGCAACCTTTTTTTTTTAATTTATTTTTTTCTATTTAACCAGTCTTTCAACAGATGAGCTTGCAGAAGAAAAATGTTGCTATAATGGCATTTTAAAAATACCACTGGCAATTGCTGATATGACAGTACTTCTTTTCCTTCTCCTTCCCAGATGGGCAGAAACTTGCCATTTTTTTTTCCCTAAGAGTTTCCTACCACATGATGCTGACACACATCACATTTTTTTTTCCTAAGAACATGCTGAATCTGTTATTTTTAACCCTTTTCCTATTCTTAAATAAAGATAAAAGCAAATTACAATCTGCAGTTGTTGCTCTTCCTGTAATATATGATTTGCTCACATTATCCCATTACATGAGTTTAAGTCCAAGGATGCTGGCACTGTATTAGTAAATGTCCTTGCATCTGTAGCAATGCTGATTTTCCCTCCCAAAATACTCTAACCCACCATGCCGACTTACGAGGTCAGTCTTCTGTGTGGTAGTAAAAAGCTATGTTTCAAATGCTTTAGTGTGAGGAAGGAAATTAAAAGAAATATTGCACTTTCACTACAAGTGGCCCAATAACTAGGCGATTGCCCAAGCTGTAAATGCTTTTTCCATAGCAGCCATTTTCGGAAAGCGTGAGCACTACTCAGTCTGGCACCACGCTGCAAGAGTAGATGCTATGCCATGGGTCTGCTCATAAAATAACTCACTGGATGGTTTGGCGACTTAATACCTGTCAGAAGGAAGTAATTCAGATGCAGTCCTTTCTAGGGTTTTGTGTTGGCTTCCTTAACATACAAGCTTTGACATGTACAAATCTTCTCCAGCTTGCTAGAGAGACCTACAGGCTTTAAGTCACCATGATGGTGTCAGGTGCTTCATTTTATGATCCTTGACAACTGTCTAAGTATTGTACATTTTTTTATATGACTTGGGACCTGAAGTCATGTTATCATAACAAAACTATTGTATGTTATTTAGGTAGCTAAATGTTGTTTCAATTTTAGCGATGTTGTAAGAATTCTGCTTTATAAAACACCAGGCTTCTTTTGCAAGACTTCACATTTTCTGTAATTTGGGCTCCTGTAAGGCATCGCAAATTGGGTTCCTGGGTTAAGTCTTATAGCTATTAATTGAAAACCTGACTAACGAACTTCAGGCTTTTATTGGAGAGCATTTGGTAAATTATTTGCTTGTTGGATTCACTGTTACTGTAATAGTCATAAATATGAATGAAGAAATTGAGTGTTAAACTGACTGAGCTACAAAGCTGGCCACTAAGGGACAGTGTGAGGTTACTTCTGTCTCCCTCTATGGGCAATGTGTACCTGAAGCTGTTGCAAGGAGGGGTCTAAGGGGGAATTTTAAAGGAGGAAAACATCACTCAGCAGATACTGATTAGAGGTAGTGACTAATTTGTCAGCAAAAATTTGATAAAATACATTTTCCAGTTTTCTTCTTTATAAATGTCACTAAAAAAAAAGTGAAAATCTTTTATCAATTTGTTCAAAATGCTTTAGAAATTCACTTTTGGTCTGTATTTCTTTCATGCTAGTCTTATCATTCAGTTCTTACCATCCAAAAACTGTGATACTTTGTCAGTCTTAGCCACACAGAACTATTTCTGTCTTTTGTCAGATATTTCATGGGCATGACATCTGACACAGGAATCCTGAAAACAGAACAAACTTAATCTGTTTTCTCCAGTTCTGTGCTTAAAGGTCAGGGATCAGGGAATACGCATTATAGTGTATATCCCACTGTTTAGTTTTAAAGTTTATGTAGCTACAAACAGCAACAGCACACTTTCATTGTGCTAAAAGATGAAAAATATCAAATAAATTGTCTGGCCAAGTTTAATTAAGTCCTCAATTTGAATAGTGCTTTAAAAAAAAAGCATGAGTTTAACACACCTTTTTTGCAGACACTAAGCTTGTTTGCTAGGCTTGCCGTGGAAAGAGGGCAAAAAAATTTCCTATGTGGATGAATGTGAAGCGAATGCACTAAGGAACTGGAACAGCTCTCTGTGGAAAATGCATTGCTCAGCAATAAGGATAATTCATTAATATTTCCAAGCTAGGAATAGTTGGAGAAGAACCCACTTGGAAGATAACCAAGCTAGAATACACCCAATTACTGGGCCTTAAATGCTTCCAAGATTTTTTAGAAGGTTGTGCTGGTTCATGCTGACAAGTGTTCCCTGTTGGCATCCCAGCCCTTCCCGGGCATACCAGAAGTGCGTGTGCAACAGCCTAACCTCGTCAGCGGAGGGCACCAGTCCAGCCTTCTCCTGGCAGCTGTTTCCCAATTGTCTTCACCATTTATTATTCACTCAAGAGACAGCTCGCATAGAGGCATCAGTAATGTTCACAGAGCAATCTGAACTGACTTTGAAATAAAGTTGTCCTGTAAGCTACAGGGGAAAGAGAGGGATTAAGGACAATGAAATCATACTGTTTCATAAACACATTGTCATTACCCTTAACTTAGTGAACTAAATTGCAGCACTATATCATAGTGAGGCATTTCGTTCTTGTTACAGCACGTACAGCATGCAGTAGGAATTTGATATCCAAACCAGACACATGAAAGTTGGCTTGAAACATCACTGGCTTAGAATATATGGCATTCTTTGTACGGTGAGATGAATCTAAATCTAACTCTAAAGTGAGCAATAGTGCCACAGAGAGACACCAGCTCTGGCTAATAAAAAAGAACCTAATTTTATCACCAGATATCTGCACAGACAGATTAGTCAGAGAACCAGTAATATTGTCAATATTTAAGGGCAAATTTCTCATATGATGTAGTCAGAGAAGTGCCAATTGCCCTTTACTGAAACTGTGGCTACCCACTCTCCCTCCGCTGGTTTTCTCAGATGTAAAGCTATCTCCACCCAAGTCAATGACATGAATGTGTGAAAAAAAATAAGGAACCAAGTCCATTAATTGGACTGTTACTTTAATGTATTTGAGTATTTCATCTTTCTATCTGTGTCATCAGTATAAACATAGCCTCTAAACTCAACCCATTTGACAAGGTTCTTTAAAGGACCAACAGTTTTAGGCAGGCTTCATTTATTACCATCATTTCAAGTAGCTTTTTAACGCTGTTAAAATCAAAACTCCTCTCTTCCTTGTCAATGTCTCACTTTTTAAGCAAACTAGGCTCTCCAGTGACATTTACAGTGGACACCTTGCTGCCACCGCATATTTCATATACCAAATATTTAACTTATTGTTTCAAGCCTCCTAATCCTTCCCTTTTTTCTTTCTCTTTACCATCAATAATATTAAAAGACGTGAAATGCCAGTCTTCTCTGTCATTTCTTCTTGTCCATAACATTTAAGTGCAAAATCTTTCCAACACAAGCCTCTTCAGACCATTAAAAGCTCCTTTGTCATCTTTGTGTATTGGAAAGTACATTGATTTGCATTCCACTTCAGCTAAACACTTATTTTAGGCAAATTTTAGAAGGACAGAGTCATTAACATGGCCAGAATTAAATTCTTGTTCAATTTTGAATTAATATTCATGGAAAAGTTTCCAGCACTCCATCTAGTATCGCACACAACAGGGTTAAACATCTTACAACCATTTCCCCATAGAATAAGATGGCCAAAATGCTTTTGGAAAGATTAGAACAATGCACTCAAATTTCTGTTTACATCTGGGCCAGGCTTTGCGAAGGACCCTCTGTGACAGAGTCTCTTGTTCCTACTCATTATGGCCAACCTTCTCCTACGCTGAATCCTTGTTTGGTCAAGGATAGTCACGGGAAAGGTGTAAGCTTGTGCAGACTGTCTCGGTTCCCTTTGGTAAATTTAGCATTTTTCCCCTGAAATCAGAAGTTTATTCAGGTTGGAAGGACACTCAGGAGGTCCCTAGTCTAGTGTCCTGCTCAGGTAGGGTCAGCTGTGAGGTGATTTATAATGATTTATAAGCATGTTCATAAAGGAAACATCTCGAGATAAACAATCACTAAAGGGGTAAAATAAAATAAATTATCCAGAAATTGGATATTGCCACATTTTCAGAGGTTTTGTTCTAAATTCTGGGGTGATATTTTTGATATGTCAGTGCAAGGATACGAAACCCATTCTAAAAAAGATCATTGAGCATGTGGAAAAATTAATTAATACATTATTCTACACATTCAATTTAGATATAGGTTTTGATGCAATATGTTCTTCTTGCTGTCAGCATTTTGCCTTGCTCAAAAGTGACTCCTCATTGTCTTAATTTTTGTTTCTTTTCCTGGGAGCTCTTGTTCCTTCTTTTTCTTTCTTTTCAGTAGTGGAAGTACACTGCAAGGTCAGACCACTGCTTATCCTGACCTGTAGTAACCTCAGCAAAGGATCTGTGGTTGGACAGACCTGCAGCCATAATCAGTTTGGAGATGCCGTTCAAGAACAAGGAAACTCCTCTGCTTGGAGTCATGGTTTCACAGGTAATGTGTTCTATCCATATAGGAAATTTAATCAGTGTAAGTCTCTCTAATGTGTCTCCTAAGCAGTGAAGGCTACAATGGATGTAAAAGATTTGTCTTCTTTCGATTTCTCAGGGACTGTCGAATGCAGCCCATAGTCACAGGTAGGTATTGTTCCTCAAGGGTGCATAGACTTTGCTTTAAATGAGGCAAAAGTAAGAAAATGTTGCAGAAGGCCTAACCCCAGCCATTTTAAAGATAATGAATAGCCTGAAGTACAGGATTTCTGAGGACAGTGTATAAAGGTTAGGCAATTAACTTGGCAGAAGGAGCTTTGACAAATAGTTTGGATCAAACTTCTAGCACTGACATAGACATCTGTCCTAGGCTGAGATGTATACCACTGTGAAACAGCAAGTGAAAAAGTGGTGTAAGAGCAAGATCAAGCAAAGATTTATTGTCACGGAGAAATTACCTGTAATGAGTTACAGGTTTATGCTTACTGAGTATAGTACATCCCCAAAGGTGGTCACAAAAGTTGGAATGGACTTTAACAGGAAGTAAGCATCACTACCTTAACTTTACCTTCTGCCCTAGGCACAAGGAACATTCCTTCACCTACCGTAACATAGGAAAAAGCCAGACATGCACAAGTAAAAAAATGCATACACATATGTGTACATGTATGCACATGTCCATGCACATGCATATGTATCGTCCAATAAAGCGTTCCACTCTAGTGATCACATTTAATATGACTGGATAATGCATAGACATTAGGTGATACATGTGAACTAAAAACTGCCTAGAATCAAACAGAAATTGATCTGTTAAGATATTATTTCAGGGGAAACTCGTGTCATTTCAGGTTTCAAGTCTGTGACTCAGACTGCACTTATAGGAAAGAAGAGTAATGGCCAAAAGCTTGCAAAAGAACTCCTATCCATTTTCACAATACTGGCCAATGATTCACGGCTGCCTAACAAAGTCAGGCAAATGTAGTGGGTTTAGATGGAGTTCTGCTTTGAGAATTTGAAGCGAAACTTGAGGATCAGCTGTTAACAAAGTGTTGCTATAGTCTGTTTCAACCACGAGGCGAGGTTTTAACCAGCTGTGGCACCGGTAATGAAAGGCATTCCATCTTGTAGAGGACAATGTTGTTCACTTGTGGCCATTGGCAATAGCTACATTCTCACAATAGTTAGATTGAGTACCTAGAGTCATAAAATTTCAGATATCTTCATAGACACTAGAATAGATAGCAACAGCATAACTTCTACTGCCATAAACGATGCCTATGAATCTATAATCATTTAAGTTGTATTGAATAAGGGAAGGTTGACTTTTAGTTTTTATTTTTTTATGATGAGCAATAAACATGTCTTGCAAATAGTTACAAAGCACTATTTTTATTGGAGTGGCATTTATTAAGTCCTTAACCTTCTGCAGCTGATGAATTTGATTAAAAACAACCACAAAAAAACCTTGAAAAAGTTTAATAACACCAGAACCAAAGAAAAACAATTAAATTCAGCTTTTTTTGTGATAGCAAATACCCTGTTCCTTCCTTCCTCTCAGCTGAAGAATGGATTTCAGCAACTGGAACTAGAGTGTCTTATTTCAATACTAAACTACCTTGATCTGCATGTCTCAAAGCAAAAGGAGGAAACTATATGCTGGGTGTAATTTTGGTATTATTCTGTATAGCAAAAGGTTGAATATAAGTAGGAGTAAAACTACTTTCTGGGTAGACGAAGGGAGAGCTGTGGATGTTGTCTACCTGGACTTCAGCAAGGCTTTCGACACAGTCTCCCATGATATCCTCCTAGGGAAGCTGAGGAAGTGTGGGCTGGATGAGTGGTCGGTGAAGTGGATAGAGAACTGGCTGAATGGCA
>Ga0065711_1026524_pt1 | contig 67009 bp, 27 predicted proteins | sample Hoacrofraction12_FD_59098 | JGI IMG/M metagenome (GOLD analysis project Ga0065711, IMG submission 59098) | Hoatzin crop microbial communities from Cojedes, Venezuela - Epithelial fraction 12 v2 (version 2) | ecosystem: Host-associated > Birds > Digestive system > Esophagus > Crop | place...
AACCTCCCTGGGCAGCCTGTTCCAGTGCTCCGTCACCCTCAGAGGGAAGAAGTTCTTCCTCATGTTCAGACGGAACTTCCTCTGCTTCAGTTTGTGCCCATTGCCCCTTGTGCTGTCGCTGGGCACCACTGAAAAGAGCTTGGCCCCATCCTCCTGACACCCACCCTTCAGATATTTGTAAGCATTTATAAGGTCCCCTCTCAGCCTTCTCTTCTTCAGCCTAAACAAGCCCAGCTCCTTCAGCCTCTCCTTGTAGGAGAGATGTTCCAGTCCCCTCACCATCCTTGTAGCCCTCCGCTGGACTCTCTCCAGTAGCTCCTCATCTTTCTTGAACTGGGGAGCGCAGAATCCCCCCTGGAAGTGTTGAAGGCCAGGTTGAATGGGGCTTTGAGCAGCCTGGTCTAGTGGAAGATGTCCCTGCTCGTGGCAGGGGAGTTGAAACTAGGTGGTCTATAAGGTCCCTTCCAACCCAAACCACTCTATGATTCTATGATTTCTTTCCTACAATTCAGAAAACATTGCTTGAGTGGAATGGAGACAGCAAGTCATGAACTTCAGAGTAAGAGCTAAACAGATACACACTGTTATATGTCAGATAAATGCAGTGGATAGTGTGGCTCTCGGTTTTGAAAGAACAGAGGAGGTAATCCCCAGGCATTGCTCTTTGCTTGTATTAATAGGGTTAGATTCAGCTTTTGAGCTATAGTCCCACAAAGGGTCTCTCTAAGGCTAGTGGAATGAATTTAACTTACTATGTTCAGCTTGGATGTGAAGCCCTAATCACATTAATGTTGGAGACAAAAAAACATTTGAAGTGCAGTCCCAGATGACCATAAAACCCTTGTCTTATATAAGATGAAGCAGAGTCTGTACAAGAAGGTATCCCTTGAGCTCACTGCGAGTTTCAAGTTACACCACATGGGTTTATGCTGAATGAACACATTACTGAAAGACTTTTGAAAGAGATCTGACTGTGTTTATGTATAATATGTTAAAATAATGTAACTTTTTGCAGGTTTTCTGGAGAGCTCTATGTAAAAGTATCAATACCATTTAAATTGCTGCATTACAGACTAACTGAAAGTGTTATAAGTCTTGAGTATCTTTAAGTATGTTGAGAAATTTCCAGCACAGATGGTAAACTGAAAAGGTTTGGATGAATTTTCGTATCATGTGGGACTTCTGTGTCTTTCACCTGTTGATTCGCTTGACGCAACATACCAAGCTAACGACAAGTTAACTTGTGGGATTTAAGTTTCAAGGTAACATTTCATGTTTTAAAAAGTGTATAATTCAGTATCAGAGTAACTCTGTCTATGTTGTAAGCTAAGCAATGCCAGAGAAGTCTTCATCTGTCCGTGCAGTTAAATTGTTTGAGGCGTGGCTTCAGTATGTACCACCTAGCACTCTTACTGACCACAGACAGCCACCTGAAGGATTTGAATTCAGGCATTCTGTGTGTTTAACAGTATGGACGTGAGCTGTTGTGCCAGTAATTTTTTTGTGCTGGAGAGTGGTCTCGGGCATATTTAATTTAGACATGACCAGTCTTTTTTGTGGGTGTTTTTAAATGAACGGATCCCGATTTGTCCTTGGTGATTCACTCTGCTGAGATGAGATGTGAGGGGTAAGGGTCCAGAACATCTGTGTCCTTGTTACCATTCGTTGCAGTTTCTCTCAAAAAGTTTTGATGACAGACACTGTTGGAAACCTGATTGTTCTGTTGTTTCTTTGTTCTTGCATATCAATATTTTCTTTGGAACTGCATCATCCAGGGACTACAGACAAAGGTTAGCCCCACGCACTTCTATGGTAGAAGGAGAGTTTAACCAGATTTAGAGACTTGAGGATCAGGGCTTTATTTAGTATCTGTCTGCAGTAGGGTCATACTGGTATGTTAGGCCAGGGCTCAGCCAGGTTTGATTTACGGTCCAGAATGTGTGCCTTCAAATGCCTGAAATAACTTTATTGCTGTTTGTTGCAGACATTAGATTGAGATTCAACACTTTGTCTGTCCTGCATTGTATTTCTTTTGATTCTCTGCTTTCTTACGATCATGTTTTTCCTGGTTGTAAGTTTGAATTACATTAACTGACTATTGAGGAGACAGACATGCTTTTCCCATCATTGTCTCTAGAATGGTTAGTGTCAGGGCAGGTTACCCAGTGCTGTGCTAAAATTGATCAAACCTGAGCTGGAGAAAGCAGCACCCAAGTCTCCAGGTGAGAGAATAGAGTCAACTGACGCAGAAACATTAATTATTACCTCTGATTATGACCTATGCAGTTGGCTGTCATGAAATGCTTCCCTGCAGTTTATATGTTTGCAGCTGCATGTTACAAACTTCCATTAAGGCTGCGAATTGTGGATGATGCAAATGCGCTGGTGTTGCCTCACAGTCAGGTCCGTATCTCTGTGTAGGGTCTCACACTGGATGAAATTTTGCTGGAAAACATGTCCTCTTTGGTGAGAAAGCAAGGCCCCTTTGTAGAATGTGGATAGTTGTATGCTGGTATTTATCTGGGATATGATTCAGGCAAAAGAAGGAACCAGTGCTTGGCATCTCCTGTGCTGAAGGTGAGGTATGTCAAGAGAGCTTTCTAAGGCTCCTTCATTGCTTGGTACTTCCTGGGTCTGTCAAGGAAAAATGCCACCGAGAATTGATTTGAACTGCATTTTCGGGAACTGAGCTGGGATAATCAGCTGTGTTATGTACTAGCAGCCCTCTGAACTCCTCTAGTAGCAATGATCTAGCACTATTACCCTTTAAGACCACATTCAGAATAGTACTGAGAGAGGGAAAAATGAGCCGCCTTCTGCTTTTTCCTTTGCATTTCTGTTTAGAAAGCTCGGCCTGCTACATAGCAGAGGACTTTAGCCTTGATCTGAGGAAGCATGCTTTTGAGAACTGTTTTTAGAGAAGTTAAAGTCAGTTTCTTGAAAAGGAGAAAGTCCAGAGTGGCTTTTTATCATTGATTTTATTAGCCTTCTCTGATACCCTGTGAAATACTGTCTTCAGTATAAACTGTGTACGCAAAATCAAGCTCTTGATATCTATTGTGCTTATTACTCCTACACAAATCAAATGTTTTCTCTTGATCTGACACCTTCCATTCTTGTTTTCTAAGCCACTTCTTAATCTGTATGAGCAAGTTTTCTGATGTCTGACCTTGTAGGTGAAACTGCTGTGTGATGCAGCATTAACTGATTTGAAATCGAGATAAATAAATTGTTCGTCGTGTCACATTTATTGTCTGTCGTATCAGCAATCCATGCAGTAAATTTGTCATGTGCAGTTTTTTTATGAGTTTGGGTTACTCTGGCTGGTCTACACAACATACAGCTTTAAAGGTTTGTAAATCAGGCCATAGCAAGCATTTCCAATTTCTGTCCTGAAAGTGAAGTCAGAGTTACTGGACTGCAGCTCTTCAGATCCTCCCTTGTTCTTTATGTAAATATAGTTATTACCATAAAACATATGGTGCTTCCTCTCTGCTTTTTAACTTCACTTCTTTATTCTAAGTAAAAGAAAGGGTATTGAAAATACAGCAAGACTAGCGACAATGAAACTCCTACAGTGAAATTGTGTCCTGACTGAAATTAATGGGAGTTTTACTCTGACCTGTGAGTGGCCATGGTTTCAGCTGGAGCACTTCTCTTGCAAAGCGTTCAGTTCAAGTGCGAGGGGACTATGTCTGAAGCCATGGAATCCCCTGTCACCAGCTAGAATGTTTCATATTGCTTACTTTTCACTTACGGGGTTAGCTCTTGCTAACATCAGTGCTATTGGATGAGCACTGTAGAGTATGGGATAACTGTAATTCAGGAGAGTATTGCTTGCAGGATGATAATGTGGCTGATAATTTTCCAGAAATGTTTCTTGTCTGCTTGGCAAAGTAGCTTTAAGTCATTAAGACTTACTTCTTTTATTTTATTTAGAAAATGTTAAAATACAACAAAATATCAAATGATGCACACAGCCGCTGGCTCTCTTTCCCCCCACTTGGATGGGGGAGAGAATCAGAAGGGTAAAAGTGAGAAAACTAAACTTGTAGGCTGAGATAAAGACAGTTTAATAGGTAAAGCAAAAGCTGTTCATGCAAGCAAAGCAAAATAAGGAATTCATTCACTACTTCCCATCGGCAGGCAGGTGTTCGGTCATCTCCAGGAAAGCAGGGCTTTGTCATGCCTAACGGGTACTTGGGAAGACAAGCGCCATCACTCCGAGTGTCACGCCCTCTCTTTCTTCCCTTGGCTTTTATTGCTGAGCATGATGACATATGGTATGAAATACCCCTTTGGTCTGTTTAGGTCAGCTGTTCCCTACTTTTTGTGCACCTGTGGGCTCGCTGGTGGGGCAGTGTAAAAAGCAGAGAAAACTTTGATGCTGTGTAATAACTAAATATAGTAATAACTAGCAATAATTAGAGCTTCCCTATGTTATCAACACTGTTTTCATCACAAATTCAAAACATAGCATGAAGCAAACTAGTATGCAGAAAATTTACACTATCTATCTCAGCCAAAACTAGTACAGCAATTAAAATAGTGGAACAAAAACTTAGGTGTCCATGATTCCCAAGTGCATAGGAAGAAATATGGGGTGTCAAGACGAAGTGAAGTTGTGGTGGTAGTCTGGAGGAAGAGCCTTACATTCTTTCATAGTTGCCTAGCAGCTAAATATGACTGTATTTTATTATTACTGCATATAAATGTGCCGTTGTTCGAAATGCTTGACAAACAACGACAAACAAATTCTTACAACGATAATAATGCTGTGTAAAAGCATTATCTCTGCATTTTCTGTAGCACTTTATAGGACGTTTATTGAAACCTTGCATTCATATGCTAGAAAATATTAGTCATCACTCCAGACAGACTTTTCAATCACTCTGTCACAGTCTTATCATTCTTTTTAAGTCTCCAGTCTGTACCGCTTTCATGTTCTAAGACATGCTTGCACTTTGTTTCAACATCCCATTCAGTAAAAGCACACCATCCCTGGTGATTCCTATGGATCCATCACATGCTGTAGGAGTTATCTTGGTTTGGTGGTAAAGTCGTTAAGGCATCATAATATGTATCCAAAAGTTCTTGCTCCAGGCTTCCTTATATATACTAGCTCAGGCATAAGTAGGAGGTTTGATAATTTGGTCTGTGTGATTAAAGGCAAGTCACAATACTTCATGCTTGTTGATACTAGTATGTTTGTACGATTCCAGCCTTGTGAAACTTCAACAGACCTGTGACAAAAGTATGCATTCTTACTTTGTCAAATGGAAATCTTCTAGGATGCTTTTTTTAGCCTATCATACATATACAGATGAGGAAACTGACGTCAGTTATCTACCCAAACATCACTGCAAGAGCCAAAATCAGACATTGTGATTAATATCTTTGGCAAAGTGGTGTCAGACCACTATGTCACACATTTTCCTAATAAGGAGTTTAAAAACCCTTTGTACATGAGCTCAGAAGCCACATTCTTTGCAGGGGTTACACAGAATAAGAAGAAATGTGGATCAAATAACTAACAGCAGAGTGCATAAGGGATGCTAAAGCAACCAGGAGACGGAAAGAGACCGAAGCAACCGTAAAGAAAGGAGAAAACAGCCTCCCTCTGTTTAAAGGTGTGGCTTCCCAAGGCAGAGGACAAGGGCTTGTGCATTCTGAGCCATTTTCCCCTCCTGCTAAGAGCATACAGAAGAAAGACGAAATTGCTTTGGGACAATATGAAATTTAATGCAACTCATGAACAACTATTTCTCTACCTTCTTCTGTGCTAAAAGGATCCAAAGCTCTGTAAATGACATTTATGTCCAGTGTAGGACTCCTGTACGTAGAAGATTGAAAAAGCAGGCTAGTAGCTGAAAACCAAGTCCAAAAGAACCCATTTCTGATGTCCTCTGTCTTCCGTATGATCATGATGACAAAGGAAGAAACTTTATATCAGGAAATGTGATTTTTCTTTATTTCCTTTTTTTTTTTTTTACAACATATAACCTCAGCAGCCACTTAATCAATCTGTAACAATGTTTCCAGCAAGTTTTCATGGTAATGCTGCGTTTTCTACTTTTCCGTGTGTCCACTTATGCTGTGTCCTAAAGGGAAAATGCAACAACGAGCTCTCATCTATGCCTTTTCTTTGCACATTTTAGAAATAAAGCAAATGAAACTATACATTTTTTCTTTTTTTTTTTTTCTTTTTACAAGTAACAGTTTGTAGAAATCAAAAGAGATTTATTGACAGCAGTAGCTGCAAGGATTTACAGGAGTGTAAGTGCAATATTTGTGAAACAGTAGATCATTTTAAGGCAGATGAATAACAACTTTTCCCAAGCTATGTATGTTCAGGAGAGGATAAAAGGCCTGGCTCTGGCGTTACATGAAGGCTGAATTGGAAGTAACTTGCTCTTAGTCCCTATAAAATCAGCGTGGGCATCAGAATCATTCAGCACATTTCCTCAGCTGTCCAACACTTGCTGGTGTTTGTGTTACCGTATCTGGATTTTTTACACATTCATAATGAGGTTTTCAGATCCATGATACTCAGGCTGTTCTGTGTGCAGCCTTGGAGGCAGACCAGACCTGTCAAATCCAATGGAAAATAAATGTAATGGCCAGCTGGCTTAGAAGGCTGCAGTTAGATCATCAAAAATGAAAACTCCACCCGGAGGTCTGCCCTCCTCCTGTAGTGGAGTTTAGGCCTCCAGCAATAGATCATGCTATCCCTACCTGAGCTGCAAGGCTTTAACATTCGATTTTTTACTATTTCGTAATTGAGCACAGGGATTCTGCTTGTTCTTATTTTCTGTCTGGAGTGCTTCAGAGTATCAGCAGAGATTTTTTTGTGATTTAGTAGTCTTTTTCTAGATAAGGGGAACTTTTGTTCTCTGTGTGATGAAATAGTGAAAAGATGTCCCACATGCCTTCTGTCCAGAAAATATGTGACAGTGTCAGTCACATATTGGTACCTGGATTTCTGCATTGTTTCATGCCTAAATATTATTCTGAAAAAAAAAGTCTTCTCTAAAACCAAAAAAGATGTGTTTATGAACTCTTTTAACTCCTTCGTAATTATACAGCTAAGACAAAAGACATACATCAGTATCATGGGTTTTGGTGGGTAGACTGGGATTTAAATTTGGCCTGGTGGTTCTGAGATCAGAGGTTGCCTGACTTGTATCTCCTCAGACTTTTTTCAAGAAATGCACTGATCTCCAGTTCCTATCTATCAGCTTTACCTTGAGAGAAATTGGTCTCAAGTTCTGTATGGCTTACATACATGCAGTTGCCAGTGAGGACACCGCTGAAAAATGTGGGGCTTCTGTTTATGAACTTTTATTTGAACATGGAGAATCTTTTGTGGCAGTATCAGAAATCAGAAGAAGAGGTCTATTATGTCCACTCAGCCCTGCTGTACTTTGGCTACAGTTTTTAGTAACCAAAAATCTGGAAGGGGAAGCGATAGACAAGAATATCACTAGACAGCATTGAGGCTAAGCAGAAGGTGAGATTGGCAATCATAGAGAAAAAACTTAAAGGGGCTGTTCCATACTAGGTTCAGGGTTCTGCAGCCCTAACAGGAGTGGGTATTGGAGGCAATGGCAAGCTCTATAAGGACCTGCTAGGGCAAGCAGTCAGAGACGGTCCTCTTCTGGTTTCAGGGTTACCACACAGAAGTCATGTGGTCCTCTGACTTATGCGCTTGTGGTCTCATACTGTAAATTTTCCCATTATCACCTATAGAGAGCACCCTGTGGCTTGCAAAGGTTATATATATAGTACTATGTTGTACTCATGTGATGTCAGCATTCTGCAGAATCACTTTTTCCAATAAGTGCATAAGCTTGAGGATGTGGGAATATGCTAGAGGGAGTGGTTTTATACGGTTTCTGGAATAAACAGGCTTAGAAGTAAGAAAAAAATCACAAACTGTATTCTAGGAGGTTGCAGAATGTAGTTTGTTTTAAGGTTTATACTTTGTATATCTAATAAAAACATGACCAGTCTCTTGCTTTACAGGTGTTTCGGGGTAATAAAATATGGTGATGTTTAATAACGGGTGCCTGGAGACCAAAATAGTCAAAGAACAGCAATATGCAGCAGGAAAAAAAGGAAAGAATACTGGTTATAAAGTTAAGCTGATCTACTATAAATAATTCAGAAAAGGTTTTCATTTTTTTGTTGATAAAGCATACACAAATGCTAGTTTCATTTAATGACAAACATTAATTGAGAAATAAAATAACCCTTCAGTAAACACAGTTCAAAAGCATTTTTCCGCTTTGATGTAATTTTTTACATTTCTGACGACTATTTTTTTTGTTTAGATAATAAATATGCCTGTCTTTTTAAAGAATGATGAGAGAATTCTGAAAATCAGTATTGTATAGCAACTGTATGTAATATAAAAGGGTAAAAGAAATCTAAGCAATAAATCTTATTTCTGTGTTAGTATTTCTTTTTACCCCTGCAACTGTGTTTTAGTAACAAAAGTGAGTTTTAAAGAGCATGTATCTTTAGTAATTTGTCATCTGCAATGTATGGGATAATCTGTTTGTTTGAAGAGCAGCAATAGCTCTTACTAATAATGGGGGGTTAGTACTTCTCTCATGTAAAGTAATAGTTGTATTTGTGTAAATAGGAACTGCTTAATGAGTCATTTGTCATTTAAATCTTTCAGCGCAGTTACAGCAGATGCTTTTATATCCTCATTTTGCTGCTGCTTTTTTGTTTTTATTATACCTATTGTTCACTGCTGAAATGAGCACGGCTGCTCAACTGATGCCGTTTTTTGTAGGCTCTCTCGGCAAGGGAGGGAGCAGGGATGAGGCTGCATGTAGGTCGCCATGGCGACCTTCATCTTGGCCAGATGCCTGCAGTCTGGCCTGCTCGCAAAACTCCATGCCCTGATGAATTATTTAGCTCTGCTGAAGAAAAAAAATTACAGCAACAGGCTTCTAGTGAGTAACTGAGAAGAGCAGTGAGGTGACATCAGTCAGTTTATGTGCCCCAAGGTTCTCACCAGCTAGCAGAGGGATCAGTTTGCTCTTGCTTTTCTTAAGGCTCTCCCATTAGTCACTGTCCATGTTGGATACACGTTTTGTCAATGGTTATAGACAGAGAATAACAGAATAATAATTCTGTAAGTTGATAGTCTTTTTTCCTTTGATCATCTTTTATTTATGTTTGAACAATTTTGTTCTTCCATTTTTAACAATATACTTTCATAGAGAGTAATTACGATAAGAGTGACAATATCATACATACAAATTATTAAGCCCAGAAATAATGATGCCCAGAATTGCTGTGTGTTTCTGCGTGTTTAGATGATTGTATCGGTTTGTTAAAGAGCATTTGGTAGTCATCAGTTGTTTCTGACAAAGTTAACTGACCTATATTTTGTTTCTGCATTGTTATTGTGCTTGGATTACGCGTATCCTATCCAAAATGCACATAGGCAGTTTTGGGTTTTGAGGCATACTTGCAGGTGGGGCATTTAAGTAGAACAGACAGAAGTTTTTGTTATTTTTAGCAGTATTATCTGCTGCAAGTATGAAGAATATTTGGAATATTGAGGGAAGAGGTAATGTATCAACAGTACACTGTTTTGTGTGGCACCTCAGACTTTGGAGACAAATTTTGTCAGTGAGCCATATTTTTAAAAGTTCAGTCTATAAAGTATTATTCATGTGCATGTATTTCAGGACAGAGTACTGTTATATGTGTGTATAAGACTCAAAATCCCTCTATTTCAGAAGAACTCGTAATTGGAAAGATTTGTTTCATATTACCACTGACTAAATCTCTGTTCGTGTTGAAAAAGTGAAATGTTTCAAATAGTTTTTGAAACAAAACCCCCAAAACACTGACCCTGGTGTTTTTTTGCCTACTTTTGAGCCATGCAATAACTCATCTTATGACCTGTCCTCGTACAACAACGCTAAGTAGGGATTACAAATGAGTTGTGTGTTTGATGAATTCAGTGGGGAGCATGTCTGTGTCAGGGGCTTGAAGTTCAGGTGTATTTTATTGCTTACTCACCACCTCCTTTCAGTTTTGACACGGCAACACGGCATTGACCTTCTGCATGAAATCTGAACCGTCAGAAGGAACGTTCCCTACCTGGCATACTGTATAATTAGACTATGTGCATCTTGAACTAACCCATTGAACGCTACCGGTGCTACCTCTCATCATCAGTGGCTCGCAGATGAGTGGTGTGCCTAACCTTCACTCCATTCGTCTCTGCGGCGTCAGCCTCAACCAGGAGAATACTCTTCACAGCTCTGTCAGTTTGTAAGTTCAAGGCAGGACTCGGAATGAGGTGGCTGAGATTGCTCTGTCCCCTTGCACTCTGCTTTTGTTTTAACCAGAAGTATTAACTAAACCAAAACAGTAGCTAACTATAGTTATTAGAAGTAAAAATCTGCATGTCGGTTATTAAATCCTTATTTTGAAAGAGAGTAAGTCAGTCTAATAATCTCATTTTTCCTTGGGACTCACATTTCTTGAAAATAAAACATGGAACGGTTTGCTAAAGGGAAAATTGTAACTCCTCTATATTTCAAGAAGTCACATGTCAAAGTCTCCTGAGAGTAGCTAACATCTTTGCATCTGCCAGCTGCAAATAAAGATGAATTAGTAAATACAGAGCTCAGTTATAGTCTAGAGAATACAAGAATATGAAGACCTTACAAAGTCACTGTAAAAATATACAGTATAATTCAAAGGCAGACAGCAAATGATCAAAAAAAAAGAAAAAAAAAATGTCATTTTTTATCCGGCAAACATACCATAGTAATAGAACACTCCAATGAAGAGGCATTGCTGGCTTCAGCAGAAAGGAAACACAGATTTCTGACTATAGGAAATTATAAAGTCCACATTTTCTGTGAATAATCAGCAAGTACTATTCTCTTTTTTCATTAATGGTTAGTTTATCACCAGCTTCGTTTTTCTTCATTTACAGGAATATTCGTCATTCTTGGGTGAACTGATTCTGAATCTGGGAGTGGTGCTCTACGTAAGGCTATTAGGTGGTTACTTACAGCTGAAATCTGGAGTTTACATACTCCTTTCTTTTAGATTATATCATTTTTGACAGATGGAACATCTGGATATTGTTATTACATGGATTATATTTACTCCCAAACAATCAAACATGTAAGCTTATACTTAGCTTCACTTTTAAAATCTTACAAAAAACCTGACTTCAATATTGAGAGCATCTTTGTAGAAACCAGTGAAAATGATTGTCTGTGTATTAAATAAATTCCTTGAAATACCATTGCAACAGTGCAGATAAAATCCATTATAAGATCTCATTAGACTGATCTCATTAACTTAGTTGGATAATTTGTAATTCTGAAGAAGGTACTAAAAGATGGGAATGGATTCTTTTTGCTTTTAGAGTAATAACATGTATGGGATATATTTTATTTTGACATATGCATATTTTTATATTTTATATAGTGTCAGTTTATCAATCCCGGTGATTTGCATTACTCATCCAAGGTAATGGCCATCTTGCTAGTGCCATGGCCTAAAGTTATTTAGGACCCTTCAACAGCTTTGATTACTAACTGATAATTACATTGATTTATGAGATAAGTCCTGATTTTTCCAGCTCTGGCTTTCAAAATAACCTGCATGTTACCTGGTGGACATGTAAAAATAATTTCTACCAGCAATATAGTGTTTGGGTTTGGCTGTGACATTTCAGCATTAATTTTAGTAAAACTGGCTATTTTAATAGTACCTCCATGTGCCATTTGCCCTGTTGAAATACCTCAATTTGCCATTGAACCTAGTGAAGAAAGTATTTCAGTCTCCATATCTTTGCTATTCTTTCAAACACTTGAAAGTCATGGTCAAAATACTTCCCTCCCTATGTTGAGTCTGTTGCTGAATGTCTTAGCTATGTTTAGAAGTCAGGTGTAGAACCTCTAATCAGTAGGCTTAAACATTTATCATATCATTAAACTGATTTGTCAATGGTCTAGCTGTATCATATGGTATTAAATTACAATATTCTCCATACTTTTTTTTTTATGTTTTCTTCTGTGGTTACAGAAGAAAGCATAACAACTGTGTTTAAACAGAAGTGTTTGGAGCAAGAATGAATGACATTTTAGAGAAAAATGAGGCTTGCACATCTTTAGTTTGCAGTTTTGTTTAATGAAGGGTTCCTTTAAGATAATGTGACTTTACCTATGCCATAGGAAATGCATTTAATACTTCTTGAAAAAAATATTTATTTTTAAGAAATGTTATAATACTGGCAAGCAAATTTCCCCCAAACAGTTAAAACCCTGTTATTCAGTTTCGTATATTATTGTGGGTGTTTTCCTGACATGTTTTCTGAAACAGAACTTTTTTTTAAGTGAGTTTCAATTTTGGACAGTTTTTATGTAGAGAAAAATTCAAATGCACTGCTGCTACACCTGTCATTTACATCCTAGAGAAAAGGGAAGAGACTTTTGCCCTGTTGTTCTGCAGAATTCATTCCCATGTCCCTGAATTTAAGGAGGAACTGAAAGAAAATATCCTAATTAACATTTAATGCACTGTATGATCTCATAGTTCTGCTGAAGTAGAAGACTGTAATCCATAATTGAAGAGTGTGAAATGCACTTTCTTTACTTTGTGCAATTAAACCCAATATTGTTTAAGAAATACTCATATTAGTTAGGCCTGCCTTTCAAAAAGGCGGCACAAGTGCAATATGGAAGGAGAAGCTTCTATTGTAAGTTGTGACTCAAAAAATGACACTTTAACTCTTGTTTGTTGGTGCAGTGGACTGAATCTCCTTTGACAACTGATTACCTTAATCCTCCTCTGGTATTTTCCATCAGTTGAACATTCGCATGAATAAAACTGAGAAAAAGAAACATGGGATGATTCTCATGACACATTTAAAATTCTGTAGAGACTGCAGAGGGGGATGAGCTCTCAGGGCAAAGATGTTGTCTGGCATGGGTTTGGCGATTGGCACAGCTATGAAAGAGGCTGTGAGAAGGGAAGCAAACCTTAGGGCATTCCCTGTGCTGCCAGACAGTTTCCCCTGCATCCTGGCCCTCTGCAGCTGCCCACCTTCTTGCATGTGTTCCTCCAGAAACTGCTGCTGGCGTGGGTAGACTTCTAGCATTCCAACGAGCACAAACATTACCTTGAAATTAGTCTACATCATTCAGTGTGCTGTTGTTAAAAATAGAAAGGAGCAGTTTCAGACTGATTTGGAAAGCATACGCTTCAAAATACATTTATAAAAATTTGATTTAAGTTAAGGAACAGTAAGAATAAAAAAAATTTGAGGAGTATTATATAGCAATGTCACAGCGCGAGACCACATTGACAGTGTAGAGACTAATGGGGCTGCAGAGAGGTGATTTGTGCTGTGGTTTTGGGTTTCCTTGTTTCAAATAGCTGGGTTTAATCTGACTTCGTCATTCATGAGGCACTTCTTACTCCTTCTGGTAGATGATTGTCTGACAGCAGGCAGAGGTAAAAGTTGAGGGGGGAGGGGGGTTGAGTCCTTGAATTGATGGCCAAACCCATGACGTTGCAAGAGCAATGTACTAGGTACAGCTGGATTCTGTTATTGGTTGTTTTTTGTGGTAGTGGCTTGCTTTGTTTTTTTTTGCCAGAAACATCTGAAGCTTTTCTGATTTGAGAACTTACTTTTTAGTGCCATGGGACCCCAAGTCAGTCACAGCTGTGAAGCAGATGTGTGTAGACCTTTCCCTTACAAGAAACTCTTCAAAGAAAACTGAAAGGCTTTTAAATAAACAAGTAAATAAGTAAATTACCTTAAGGTTTTGTTAGTTTCCTAAGAAAATTCCAAGAACTTAGGAAAGGCAATAGAAATAAGAAGGATTTATGAACAAATGCCTTCCCAGAGTTGATGCTTGTTACCAGAAAACCCATTGACCTCCTGACTCAGCACCATCCTGTGGGGCCCACTGGGGGGAAAAAAAAGCACCCCATGAGCTCTGAGGCCTGGTTATCTGCTCCTTGCAATCATTGCTTCACCTTTTCAAATGAGTTGCAGGCTGCCAGCTCTGTACTGTTATGCAGGTTCCTTTCTTGACCTTTCTTCTCTTTGAGGAAGCTTGGTGTCTTCCCCATGGAAGGAGCAATAGCCCCTTTTCAACAGATTCTACTCCAACAAGTGTTCGTAACTGCCATCAAGAACGACAACCTAGAACTGCCCTTCACAGTTTGTTCACACTAAAAATTATTTCGTAGCAGTAAATGAGACAGATAAAGAAGCAAACTCTATGCCAGTATGACTTGGTAGAATTGACATGAGCATAAACGTGCTCTGTGCTGGTTTATCTATTTCTGTATGTGCAAGCTGGAAGTTAAAAACATAAGACGGTATGAAGAATCAAATGTAGAGAAGGTATAGCCATGTCTAAATAAGAAGCTGCAGTTATAGGATATAATTACTATGCTAAAAGAACCCACAAACCAAAATTTTTATTATGCTATAGTCTGTGTTTAGAACAGCATAGGTATATGTGCACAAACTGGCAATTGCAATGAAGAATGTACAGCATTTGAGCAGAATGACAATTTTAGAAATTCTAATAATTTGATAATAATTTCAGAAAAATACTCAGGCTTGTGTGTAAAGTTTGTTTTTTTTTTTCTGTTTCTGCCTGTGCTTGCTTTTAAAATTGTTTTCGTTCCCTTGCGCTTAGACAGATTTGTGATTTCATCTGAAAATGATCCTACTGCACTTCAAGGAAGAAGGAAATGCATTTTATTGGGGAGGTCATTTCTAAATGTTCCTTCAAAACACACTCAGGCAGAAGTAGTTCTCTGAATAATGCATAATTGGAGTGTTATATAACTTTTATTAATATGATGATCAATTAATTTTTTTCTCAGAAGAGACATTCTTAAGAGCAGTGATCCTGGTACCTGAGAACATGTCATTCAGTCATTGGTGTCTTCTTGATTGTGCTGGTCTGTCTGTGTCTGTGTGTATGTGTGCAGCTCACGGGGTTGATGACTGTGTACATAGATGATAGATTTTTCAGGGGTCAGTCTTAAGAATCCAGAGTCCTTACTCATCCCTTTGGGGACAGGCTGTTTAGTGTCCAAGAAAATGCTGCAGGTTATTTCTTTTCCTTTCATTCATTGTGGAGTTTAGCTGGTGACGTGTGTAGGTTGGACATATGAAAGCACTGCTGCTGTGATGTGGTAAGTGTTTCAGAATTGAGCACTTTTCCTTCTGGAATAGGCTATATGGATTTTGTAAGGCTTGCTTGGTGTGCAACTCCAAATGAAAGCAAACTTTCAGTTTCCATAGAAATAAGTACAGCATGTCTTTAAAAACTTTGAATCATGGCCCTATTTAATGGTATCAAAGAGATTCACCAGCAGTGTAGATCTGTGTGCTGAAGTTGCGAGCTACATGCTGCTTTATTGCTATCTTAACATTTTTTGAATTTCTGGAAGTATTTGTATATGTGGTGTTTCTCTGGTTTTTGAAAAGATGTATTACATCAGCAGCTGTATGGTAGATTGAAGCTGAACAGTCATTCATTAAAATTAATGTTTATGTTCACAGTTTAAAGTAAGGAAATAGTAAGCTTAATATCTGGTTTTCATTTCTGATGGTTACATGTGACAAGCATTGCTGTCTGTCTGAAGCAAAGACAGTGCAAAGCTGCTCAGAAACTGAAAGGCTGTATATGGAAAAGCTTCGGCAGGGCAGCATGCTGGCATCGACTGGGTGTTACTGGAGATTTTGGCTGTGTATGGAAGAGAGAAGAGAATATAAAAGCAAAGAGATATGTGGAAGTTTCAGCATAACTTGATTGACACAGGCTTTCCAGGTCTGTTTGTTATCCTGCTAATATATCCTTATGCATAATGAAATCTTTGAAGAAGTGTCTGGCAAGTAGTCTGTGATAAACCGAAGGCTGTCGGTCAGAAACTGAATCCAAAGAGAAGAGAGTTATTTGAAAAGCAGACAGTAAGTCAGTGAGATCAGAATTTATTGTGAAATAACTAAGGTTACGTGGACATGGATCGTTTTCCATTCCTTTTCAGATATGGAAGGTTTTGCAGGAGCCTGTTCTTGTTTTGCTCAGTAATATTGCTAAACTAATATTGCACAGACGCTGCACAGGTTAAGTGAGAAATGCAAGCTAACAATATTTAACGCAATGTCATTTTTTCCTTTTCAAGCACTGAAAGCTCTTTTCATTTCTCTAGTTTTAGGTACTTACATGCCAAAATTCTTTAAAGCTGAACATACATAGCAGTCTTTACAGTCTAAGAACAATGCCTAAGCATACCAGTGTCTTAAGAAGGTGGTACATCACAACAGGAGATGTCCAGATTTTCCCTAGAGAAATAATTACACAACCTTGTAGTTGTGATTATACTCTAGAACATTTTCATCTAATTTTTCATCATTTTTATTCCAGAGAGGTTTTGTATCCCTGCAATAGATTTTATGGTTCAGGATTCTTGAGGAGCAGCTAGCTAAGCGGTCAGAAAAAAAAATCTGAAATGTTACTATTGATTATAAAGTTAAAGCAGGCATGGGCATAAACACGATAATGCTGATGTCCTAACCAAACATTGGATGTTTTAGGACAGTATCTAGATGAAGAACAAAAATTGGATGTACAGGAGGAAAGTATGCATGCTAAGAGAGGTTTATCACTTTCCATAATTCAATAGACTTAAGATTCAAATCTGTTTTCAGATCTACTGAGAACTTACCCAAGAAGTTCCTAATGTCAGGGTAGACATTAGTGGAATATGAACTGGTAAATTCATCCACCCTACATTGTAAAGTGCTCCTCAGAGTACCTGAGCACCACTTTTAAATCAAAGTGTGAAAGCATAGCTTTTGAAGGGGAAATACTTGGAGCAGGATGTAGGGGAAGCCTCCAGGTGAATGATATGAGTAACCACTGGCTGTTCTGGTTCAGGAAAAGTGAGTGCTCTGTTTCTATAACTGTTTATAAAACTATCAGACTGCTGGGTATTTCAAACAGGGAAGAGATTTCGTGGTATAACATAGAGTAGGAAGATGTGGGAAATCACTGCACGTGAAATAAGCTTGCATTACAAAGACAAGTTGTTTTAAGATGGAGACAGCTCTGAAAGTTCCACGTCATTCAGGGTTTACTTCTGGAGTATGCTGAGATTTGGGCGTCTGCCTGGAACAGAAGCTGACAATCGTGTTTGCTTCACAAAATAGCCTGAAACTTACTCCATAAGAAACTAAGGCTGTGACAGTAGCATCACACCAGAGGCTGTGACAATAGCCAAGGCACAACCGAAAGAATAGATTGGTTTGGGTGTTCTGAGTCAGTTCAGATGGGAATGCACAATATAGAAAGTGTTTCAAAAGAGCATGAAGCAGTAGAGGTTCAACAAAAGATACAGCACATTGGAAATTAAAATCTAAAAGAGAATTCTGATGTCAGATCTCAGGAATTCCTGTGAGGACAGGCTGAGGGAGTTGGGGCTGTTCAGCCTGGAGAAGAGAAAGCTCTGGGGTGACCTTATAGCAGCCTTCCAGTACCTGAAGGGGGCCTAGAGGAAGGATGGAGAGGGACTTTTCAGGAGGGTGTATAGTGATAGGACAAGAGGGAATGACTCTAAACTAAAAGAGGTCAGATTTAGATTAGATATTAGGAAGAAATTCTTCACCATGAGGATCGTAAAACACTGGAACCGGTTGCCCGGAGAAGCTGTGGCTGCCGCCTCCCTGGCAGTGTTCAAGGCCAGGCTGGATGGAGCTCTGAGCAACCTGGTCTAGTGGAAGATGTCCCTGCTCATGGCAGGGGGGTTGGAACCAGATGATCTTTAGGTCCCTTCCAACCCAAACCATTCTATGATTCTAAGTCTCCTAAGGTATGTTCCCACAACATGATGCAGTGGTTGGTCTAATTAGCTGTGGCAAAACACTTCCATAATGCAACTATGCTGCCTCTAGTTTTTGAGCTAGCTTGTGCAGCTCCGCAGGCAGCATTGTATCCTGCTGACCTACCTTGGAATTCATCTTACTGCCTATGCAGAACAAGAGTGTTACAGCTCAGAGCCAGTCTGCATGGAAAGTCAGGTGACCAGGTAGAAATACAGGCAGAAGAGTAGGAGTCTAATTTCATTAAAACCATTTCCTATGTTGATGTGTCTCACAGCTTTCTGCTGACATGCTTTCCTGTTTCCACCATGCTGTACCTCCCGGTTGTTTCATAGCAAGGCAGCTGGGCCCTCGATCATTACTGAGTGAAATGGAATGGATTGGTTAATCCCAGCTTCCAACAGTACCAAAGCAAGCGTGGCAACTCTGCCACTGGTTGTGGAAGATTTGAGTGATGATGTTCGAATGATTGTCTCATTTTCTCTTAGTCTAGAATTATAATGGGGAATTATTTGGAGGTTGTGTAGTCAATGCCTGCATTTGTACATAGAAAATTCCATCCAGGTCAGGAAGGTTTCTAAAGGAGCCCTTGTGAGGAGAAAGCTTTATATCTTCCTTCTGTGTAATCGCTGTTGAGAAAATATCCAGAAAGCATTCTGGCATGTGATTGGAAATCCAGGTGGAATGTTTGCACTTGAATCGAAAGGGTGTTCTTCAGAAGCCCTGCTGAGGGCTTACCACTTACCTAAAAATGTTTGGAGATCATATCATTTTTGTGCAGAGTGCTCAGGACCTATAACCCAGTTGAGTTTATCGGAGCTTCACAAACAAGGAATCAAACTCAGTAATCTCCTCAGCAGTCAAATTTAATAGGCAAGTTTGAGCAAATTCAACTGTATGAAATTAGAGAATCTCTTTTATAACCAGTGCAGTTGTGCTGGTTTTGCTCTAAAAAAAAAAAAAGGCAAATAGTCTGTTACGTAGATATTTATTTCAGAGAAAATAATTCCAATTTAGAGAATGTTAATCAAAGGCAATCCTGGGGTGAAAAAATATAGTATGTTCTAAGGCGATCTTTATCTGAGGCCAAAAGATGACACACTTTTTACAGATGTTGAGAAAACGCTGAAAGAATTTCCTCTGTTTAAACAGGATTAGATTGCTGTGACTGGAGATGAATTTTATGTGTTAAGAGATACAATTAGAGAGTCAAGGCCTTTAAGGATAAAAATATTTAAGGAAAAGCTGTATGAAATTTGACTTTCTGGTTTTCTTGATAATCCATCTCTTACAATTCTGAAAAATAATTTTCTTTCAAGTATTTGATGGAACACAGCTTGGTCAAGTGGTCTTCACATATCAGTGAAGAATGTTAAAAGCAGATATAGTATACTAAAATTAAGGTTGTAATAACACGAGAGACTAATGTCATTGATTAATCCCTGTTGTGTGAGAACATGACATCACTGCAGAAATGTCTAAAACTAATCTCTAATGTGGTCCTGTCTTGGGCTAGCTCTGTCAGTAGCTGTCAGCAGAGCTATCATTTTGGATGCAGACAGTATAAGGGAGCTCTTAGAAGACAGCACTCTGAAGACGTTTTTATTATATTGCTGATTTTATGACTTCAGTGAGAGCATTTCCTGCTCACTGCTTTTAGCATAGGACAGGACAAGGTAAGAGCCGGATAGAAATTTTTTTAGGGAAAAGCGTGTGTTGGAAAACACTTAACTTGCTAAAGCAGAAATTTTTCATGAGTAGGATTTCTTTCTTCACTTACTTTCTCTGTGATGATACAGTCTTCTAAAAAAATGATGAACTTAGACTGTAACTCTTAATATATTGACTTACAAGGTGTCTGGCATGTGGATTGATAACTCCCTATATTCATCCCACTTTGTCAGTGTTCCATGAGGCTGCTTATGGTGAAATCGCTTAATCATTTGTTTTATAACTTAGAAAGGCTAAGAGCAGAAGGCGTTATTACATCAGATAAAGTGTTGCTGTGTACTGCAGATGCCATGCTAGTACAAGATACACAGTCTATGGGGACATCCTCCCATATGGTCTGTGGTAAGCTAAACTCCTGGCTGATGCTGATGCCCACTATATTTTACATTCTTCTGTAAGTGAATGTAAATGCTGATTTGTAAAACCTGAGTAATCACTTATTTAAAATTTATCTTCTGGGTGGCTGGATTGAATGTTGATTTTGGTAAGCTCTCTCACTAAGATACTCAGTTATTTTTCTTTTCTTGTATGTTCACTGGAATTTAAAATGTGTATGAATCCTATTAGGAAGAAATAGCATTGTCTTTTTACAAATGGTATGTTGTCACTCCACACTGTGTTTGTGTATTGAGCTGTTACGTTCAGAGTGTTACTGCACATTTCATTTCTATGTCTGTATCTTGAAATGCTTGTACTAGCTCAATGTAAGTGACTGCAGCTGCAGAATTTTATTTAATCCTATTGAATAGCACTTCGCTGACTGTTTGAGGCTTCCAGAATTATCTATCCATGTTTATTTTAGATTGTTCAGAATATGATTACTAGTCAGGTTTTTTGTAAGTAGGGAGACAAAAATAGACTGCTTTGCCATGTTCTTCGGTCTGCTATATTTGCATTTTTTTTCTTTTCTTTTTTTTTTTTTTTCCTAAAAGCAGTTTGAATACCTTACCAGGAAGATATTGCAAGGAGTTGTCTGCTAGTCAGTTGTCTGGTTCTTTAGAGTGTTCAATAACTTGATATCTGCTTCCCATGACTGTGGTTGAAAAGGGAATAAATGTCTACTTAATGAAGCATGCCACTAGAAACCAGTTTTTCATGTTTTGCTTGATTTTATTGTTTTCAACAGAAGCATGCTGAAATTTCAAAGAAGGAAAATGTCTTGCAAGCAATTCTCAAATTACATTACAGTTTTCATCAACTAGTTTTTTTTTTTTTAATCTATTGTTTAAATTTCCAGTTAGTATCACATAGTTCTACATGGCTGATGAGTTTTGAGAAGTAAGTGTCTTAGATGATATTTCTTGTGAATGGAGCAAATTTTTGCATCTAAGAATGGAAGATATTTTTGGAGGAGAATCACCATGGCCCTGGCTTCCTTTGGTGAAACAGACTGCATCAGCAGAAGTCAGCTAACTTACTTTCCTGTAAGGACATGAAGGCAGAGTTAAAAGTTCAAAGAAAAGGTGATTTTGCATTCTTACCCAGAGATTTTAAAAAAACTATTTTTTTTAATAGGCATAGCTATTTTTTCAGTGTTATACCTAGAAATTACTAAGATCAATGAAATTGTTCTAAAATGTTTAAAAAGCTCACTGTAGCTTCCTGTTTCTTTTTCTTTTCCTTCTTCCCTTTTTCTGTTCTCCACTTTCTGCCGTTGTCTGTTTACCTCACTCCCTTTTCTGCAGAATTTTACCGAAAATTATACTCCCAAAATGCTTTCATAACTGTGCTGTGTCCCCAAACCTTCTTTCTGCCTTCTCTTTCCCTTTCCTTCCTCAATTTTATCTCTCAATATTTATTACTCCTTCCAGTCTATTTCCATTTCTCGTTGTCCCTGTCCCTCCCTGGACACCGTCCCACCAGCTACCTTATTCTGTTCTGCATTTGCAAAAGCATGTCCCGGCTGATGAAGTTTTGTTAACATCTCAAATGAGAATATGGGCTGAAGCATCTGCAGAACATGGCCTGCTTGACTGTGGGCATAGCAGGTGAAGCAGTTATCCAGGCGTAGCAGAGAAATGGTTAAGTAAGCCCTCCACAGGTAGGTCTGGCAAAAGCTATTTCAGTAATAATTGGAATACCAATATATGCATAAAAATTTAGAATAGGCAAACTTCTGCTAAAAGATTATTTTATGAGGAAGGAATGGAGCGAAAGCCATTGTGTTGAGCTCACCCATATAAACTGAAGAGAAACATGCTGTTCTGCATGTTTTCTTGGCCTGTAACAGCACAGTGACAGACAACCTGCGGTGCTTATCCCAGAGCTCATCAGCTAAAGGCAGCTGTACCTGAACCTCTGACCTTAATTTAACTTGACTGTGCTAAACTGTGGCTGATGTTTAGTCCCACAGTACCAGCTAGCTAAAGCTATTACTCTAAGATTTACTATTTGAAAAACTATACTTTTCTGTCTGTAAGTGACTGCTGAGTCAAATACATGTAATTCAAAGATGGACTGCAATTCCATAAATGCAACTAACTGCTTCCCTGCTACAAAGTGAAATACCCTGGGCCAGCTCCAGTTTTCTACTGAAACAAATAAATTATGTGGAAGATTTTATTACAGTTTTTAATATGCTAGGCTTTTTAGCCAAAGTCTTTTTAAAAAATAAATATTGCCACACAGGGGCATGCACAGAAGAGTTTTTGTTGGGAAATAACACCTCTGTAAAGGTGCTCTTTTTTCTCAATGGAATAATAGCAGAACTCAGGGACTGTCCTCAAGGTCACTCAGTCTTCCTTTTCCAAATGCCTTTGAACATCTGCATCTGCAAGTAGCTAGAACTATGTGGTTGTAGGGAGACTTGCAATTGGCTCCATGTATCACCCATTTACAATGTATGATGCATACAGTATTATTTGTCTGGTTAATTTTTTCTTTGAGACATAAATAATTCTTATTTACTAGTTATTCCTTACATTTTTTCTTCCCTCTCTTACTAGAAGTCAGACTCTTCAGGGCATGAGCAGGGCAGTGTTTGTTAGTATATTATCAGTACAAGAAACAAAACCCAGCTTTTTATTCAAGTCCTTAAAGGTAATGTGGTCAGACTACTTTGATTGTAGTGTAGCCAGAAGTCATCCAGATATTAGTCTGGCATGATATATTTATTGTGTAATAGTATGTAAGACATCAAGTCAGGCTCAGTTGTTGAGTGTTACCTTCTGCTGGGTTATAGTCTTCAGATCCCCCATATCTAGGTGGAGTTGCTCTTCTTTTATTGTATTATGATGTAAGGATTGTAAAAATCCCTATTTCTGTGGAGTGCACAGTATTTTTGGTTCTTCCGTTGTTATGCGGATACAGTTAAAAAGCAATCACTATTCCTACAGCTATGCAAGTATCAGTCAATTGATGGTAGTCTGCAGACAAAGATATATGGGAATGTCAAGACACTGTGCAAGTTGAAGTTGCTGTTGTTGTTAAACAAATGCAGACATGCAAATTTCACTTCTGTTCAGGGCACAAGAAGAAAAATCAATATTTTCCAAATGGTGGAAGTATAAATCAGTGTGAATGTGTGAAAGTGTATCTCTTTATTCTCTTGCTGTGTGTTACAGTTTCTAATGGGTTGTTGCAGGCGGTGCACTGGAGAATAAGAACATGTATTGATCATTTTCTTACCTAAAAAGAATAGAAAGTACTGCTAAGGAGAAAATTTTTTTTTCCTTCAAGTTATTTGCTGATATTTGAAATTATTTCCTCAGTTTCTGAGTGTGTAGGTTTCTGAGAATGTGGAGTTCAAAATGCATATGGTTTATACACTTTATATATTGAAATACCCATTTTATGTAACAATGAACAGCTATAACTTTACATAAGCATATAAATGAGAATAATTTGCCTGGTTAAGAACCAGCACTTGACTGAAATTAGACAATAAAGGGAAGCAAGCCATTTTTGATGGGTAGTGGGTTTGGTCTGAATGACCTCTAGTCTAGTCTTTGAAATGGCTCTGTATGATGTGTACCAAGATACTAGAACGACGCTAATATAATAGAGTAGGTATGATTTTCTGACAAGTTTAGGTATACAATGAGCAGTTGTTTGAAACACTGTTTGCAGAAGAGGAATGAGACCTGAAAAGAAATGCTGCAGATTAGAAAGAGTGATATAGGGCCTTCAGATCTGATATGATTTGTAAATTCAGGAGGGTAAATATCACTTGCAACATTGTTGACATACATACTGCTGTGTGAGAAATAACGACTGTTCTTAGCTTCTGCTTTAATGCAAACACCACCTTTTCCCCATTAATTTGAAATAAAAGGGCTTTGCACTTTTTGTATGGGATTCATTAAACAGATCTATAGGCAGATGTATATGTCCTCTACAGAATGATAATCAAACACTGATGTGACAGGGAATTAGTTCACATAATCACAAGTCGTGATTCATTCTTAGGCTTAATCCTTTAGTTTTGCAGTTTGTATAAAGATACTTTTCTTATCTGGGAGGGGCTGGTGTTTATGGTAAATAGATAACATTTCTTCTTAACCTTTGAAAAAAAATTTTTTTTTCCTCTTCAGAGCAACCGTAACTGCAGAACAGATTCACATGTATTACAAAGCATTCATTTCTCCCTGTTTGAAACACTTTATCCACTCTTCTTTCCTTCTTTCTGCTGTTTACTTTTGACTCAGCACTTTGTGAAACAGTGAAACATTGCAACTGTTTTCAGTCATTCTTCCTTTTATTATGCTCTGTCTTTTTTTACAATTTAGATAGACAAATAAAAAGAACCTTTTAGAAACAGAATAAAAAGGATAGAGGTATTTGCTTCCTGGAACACTGGAATCCGGAAGAGACTTTTAAGTTCCTAAAAATGACTAAAATTAATTCAGAGGTCTCAAAATGCTCTGACAATATAAATGTGTTTTAATTATTCCTTTGTGGCATGGCCTTCTAAAAATATTGTGAACATTTTTGCACTGAACTACAATATATGGCTGTTCCTTCCAACTTTTTATGTACCTGAATGCTTGAGTTATGAAAAAAGGAAGATATTTACATTTTCAATAATTCTATCATCACACATCATTGATGTTATTCTCTGTTTTTAAACAGTTAAAATGAGACATGTTTAACTCCTCTGAGGTCATATCGGATGTTTGAATGGAGAAATAGGGTAATCAAACTTTCAGGGAACTTTTGGGTTGCTTTTCTGTATTGTGCTTTATTGCAAAACTCAGAAAGGCAGTTTGGACCAGATGCTCCGTTCTAGCTCAGTGACTCCAGTAAAATGTCCACTACATGAATGGGACTGGAGCCTTGCTTAAGGCAGACTAGTTATATCCACCCCTCAGTGAGATGCAGGCATGAAACCATTTCCTTCCCCCCAGATACCGCAAGGTCCTTCCACAAGCAAATCTTAAATCTTCCCAGTGACCCGCACCAGCCTTGGAGCACAACTGCTGCTGCAGTCTGTGTGCTGGTACTAACCTTCAAAATTTCCTCAAGAAATTCTCAGCTTTACTTACGCCTTTTCAGTAGGCCCATTGACTTAGATAACATCAATTACATTCTTAGCAGTTAAATATCTGGTTGAATTACAGCACAATGAATCATGATAAACTACACCTACAGTACACAATGCTGGGCATTATTAAGATACAGTTAATGAAGATAATATTTAGAACAAGAGGGGAAGTGTTTAGCTTGGGAGGAATACTAAGGCAAAATCATTTTATAACGTGCTTTATAACTGAGCACCACTCCTGCTTATACCTGTATGACTCTTAGTAGGCATGCTATGCTGTAGTGTCTGAGGCTTATAGTCTAATTAAAACTTCTGAAAAGGTGAGTGAGAAATACAATTATTTCATAACCTAGCCATCTTCTTGATCTGTTTAAAAACACTTTGCAGCTGAAGAATGGTTTTAGGAAAGTCAGCCAGGACTTACTACTTAAAATAATTGATTTTTTAGTTGTTGACCTTAGACACTCCGGCTCAGTGCTGCACCTTTAATTACATAGCCAAGTGCTGCAAAATGCAGGTGCTTGATTAGGTAATCAAGAATTTAATGTCTGACTGCCTAAAATGTTATGAAAGGTAGAGGTTCTTTTTGTGCAGTCAGAATGATTAGCTGCCAGAACTAAAATCTCTGTTAACACAGATGATACTTTACCCTTAAATGTTTCAAATGAGAATTTGATTTATGGTGAAGAGGTAAGGTTTTCTACTGTACTATTAAAAAATACAGAATAGTAATTAAACCACTAATACAAGCAGACATTAAATAAAGCAGTTGGGATCTAAACAGTTATATCCTCTTATAGCCTGGATTTATGCAGCAGGTGAAGGTGGTTGGAGCCTTCCTCTTTAGCTGGGGCACACAGTCTCACTAAGTGTGATGCAGCTGCATGACTGCGCTGCCTGTTGATGCTTACTGCCTGTCTCCCATCTTCCAGCCTCTCGCAGACTGTGGCAGCATCCATCCCTTACTGATGGTGCTCTGTCTGTAGCAAGAACAGGCGACAAATTGTTATTTTTTAATGTTTTTTAATGTTGCTTGAGCCACATCATCCTCAACTGAAATACCCCTACCCTTTATCCCTTCTAAAAATTGAAAATGGCCAGTCTCTCCAGAACTTATTTCTTCACAGTGATTAAAGAGAAGAGCATTCTCAAATACTCCCAGTCACCTCTTGCGGCAGGCTTGGAGCACAACTGCTTGTGCAGTCTATCTGCTGTTGCTAACCTTCAAGAAGTGTGTAAAGACCATTTTTTTTCAGACAAGTTGTGCACCTGGAGTTTGCATCTGCCCAGAATTTGGAGAATTTGAGGTAGTTTCCAGATAACGTTTTAATATGTATATATGATTTATAAATATTATCAAGCAAATAATAATTTTATTAAAGGTAATTATTGATGTCCACATTTACTGATGAAGGCAGTAGTCCAGAGAAGTGATCCTTGCCATAGTTGTGCATTTGCTATGTACAAGTTGGATCAAGATTACTGGGGAGAATGTGAGAGAGAAACCAGCTTTCTGGATCCCATGCTGAGAGCTGGAAGGGGTTGTGGTGGGGGAGCTTCTTTATAGTCTAGTTACCTGTAAACTGATAAAAGCCACTGAAAAGCAGTAAACATGGAGCTATGAAGTACTGTTTTCACAGGAACACTCTTTGGAGCTGAATCACCCTTTAAAACTGACTGCAGTCACTGGTTCAAACGTATTTTGTTGTGCTACACACTATGCCCTGATGATGGCTAAGGCTTCACCAGGGTTTGACGTCCTTGGTGTTTTGAATTTTTTTTTTTTCTGTGTGTGTACCTGCATGGCTGTCAAAATGCATTTCAGTCTTATTTTGAATATGATTATTGCTATGTCTAAAAGAGTTAATTTTTCTACAAGAAAACTGTTGCCCAGTGTGGAAAGATGTGAGAGAGAAAAGCAGTGCTATTGGCATTGATTCCCTTTGGGAACAGCATGGATGTTCTCTAGGCAGGGCCGTTTGCTCTGAACAGCTCTCTGGCCAGAAATCCACTAGCAAATGACAGGAGCATTAGAGCAAAGAGAGCTTCCACTGAAACTGCAGAAGTAGGAAAGATTTAAAAGGACCGTGGTCTCCAGAGGAAGAAGGCTATTTTTACGCAGAAATGGAATCTGAAGGGGGAGAATGAACTCAGCTTCTGGATGAGCATAACATTCATTAGAAGTTTCAGAAGTGAAATTACATTCGCGTGGTTGTTGTTTTCCTGATGAACTTATCTCCACCTCCCTTTTTTTTATTATTGTTCACTTTTTTTCTTTTGCAGGAAGACAGTAATTCTGTGTCTTTTAGAAATTCGTTTGCTCACCTTGAGTTCTTTCTGTTACCAACTTGTTCTCCTTTAAGAAATTGATGATAAGCCAATGTCTCTGTTATAGCCATGTGTTGTCTAGGAGAAATTTATTCAATTAACTGTGGCACTTATAAGGCTTGAAGGGCTAGTTCCAGAGTTGAGGCAGCTGAATCTGAGGATCCTGCTCGCCTGGAATAGTATCAGATTAGAATTTGCACTTGAGAGGGCCAAGCTAACCATGGTTACCACCCATTGCTTAAGCAGAGGGAGCTTTATAGCAAGTAAGGTATATAATTCTGTCACAGCAGACTAGCTTTCACTGAGAACAGAGCTGATACAGGGCTTGGTTTTGACAGTTTTATCAAGAATGAACCCATTTAAGGTGTATGCTTATTGGATCATCACTGGAAGAGAAAAATATATCGTGGATTTTCAGCAAGTTAAAGAGGGAATAGATTATAGGCTTTTCATTTTAGTGTTTGCATAGCAGAGGAAACGGAAGACAACAGATTGAAAGAAATGGCCCTGAATATAAAGTGAAAGAGAGAATACACTAGGTAGTACTTATCCAGTCCATTGAGTTCACAGGAAACCTAAATTTTTTCACTGCACTTTTAAAAGAAAAATTAATAAAATTTGGATACTGATATTATTTGTAGGGATGCATTATGTGGCAATAGATGATCATATTTTTTTAGTGCCTGAGTAGTTTTTGAAGAAGAATTTAGAATTTTCACAATGGAAAAATGGACGTATGGATGAAGGAATCTGTTTCTTCTTAGCAGAATATGTAGTGCTGGCTACTACAGCAATATTTTGCATATAGTTTGCATATAGCATGTGGTTCAAATAAGTATGAATCAAGTAGCGTATGGAAGTGAAGTTTAGACATTTTGGAACAAGCAAATGAGAAAAAAGTACGTTTGTCACGTTTTTTCGCTGGTGGAATTATGTCCTTTGCTGATTTCCAGTATTAAATCCATAATGGACAGAAACATTGCACTAACGGGAGAAGCCAGGGTGTGGACTTCAGCCAGATGTGTCATTTTCTCATTTATTTTTGTGCCCTACTTTTGCCTTTCCCCTGTCACGTAAGAAGATTGTTTTTAAGTGCCTGCAATTAGATGCCTACTACTGTCAAGCCTTCCTACCCAGTTATGTTTAAGGAAACTGTCAGTGAATGAGTGCTTCTCATTCTGCCATGCATCGGTAATATTTGAAGAAAATTGGAGTGGTCTGTCTCCTTCGGAGAAAAGATTTTGTCTGTATTTGGTAGCTGTTTCTTGGGTGTAGCATCTGTCCCAGATAGAAGCAGTATCTGCAACATCACTGCTCATGCAAATGAATTTCAAAAAAAATGAATAGGCTGCAGGGTTACTTTGCTGTTTCCCAGGAGTAGAGAGGTGCCCCAGATGCACCTTTGTGCATTAGATCTACTTAAAAGAGTGCTAATAAGTCAATTCTCACTTTTAATGTAGGTGTTTTACACTACAAAAGAGGAGAGAAAAACAGTGTTAACACTAAGAAACTGTGATTGTAGAAATACAAATTGGTGTGGGAATAGTGGGCCTGCAATATACACACAACTGCTTTTAGCACTGTATTTGGAAACTAACAATATTTCTAACTCAATTTCCTAAGCACAGATTAATGTTGTGCAGGTTAATGTGGGTAAGTTTTTTCTTCCGTAACAGGAAATGACAGTTTCTAATCTTGCAGGTACTTAAGGCAATAAGCAAAACATACTGGAGTACTTTGAAATAAGGTGAGAATAGATTTTATTAGGTTTATTTTAAGACTTTGAATTTTTGTAGTTCATACATATCAATGTTTTATGCTAACCACAGGCAAAGGAGGTTTACCCACAGTTGTCATTAAACAAAGAATTCAAAGCATGATGGTGCTGTCGTAGACTTAATGAGAGCTGCAAAACAGATACTTGCTAGCATATTTTTTCAGTTAAAAAGGTAAAATCTTCTCTTGCTTAAGTTGCACTTTTAGTATAGTTAGGTAGGTAGGCACTGTATTTCATGATTTGTTTTGAAGGAAAAAGAGGAAATTTAATGCCAAAGTGCCACAGCAGAGCACTGGAGTCGGAAGATCTGGATTCTTTACTTGACTTTGTCTTGATCCATCTTTGAAAATGAAAGACATACTGCATATATAAAATGAATGTAAATAAAATTTCTCTGTTTTTTCATTACAAAGCAGCTGGAGACAGGTTATGCAATCACTTATGAGTCTGTTGTAATAATTACCTTTGAGCATTTCAGAATACTGATTGCAAATTGATGAATGTATGCATAGTTTACAGAATTTGCAGCTTTCTTGAAAGAGGGTTATTAATCTTAGACTATTAAATTAAAAAAAATATGGTTTTATGGTAAATTCTCAGGTCTCAGTCTTCTTAAAAAAAAATAGACTTCAGAGGACTGAAAATCCTGTATCATGGAATGATTTCAAGATCATCCTCTCTCATAAGAGCACTCTGGACATCTGCAGGTTGGACAGGAAATCAGACGTCCCAAATCAGCAGTTCCAGAAGAATCTTGAGATTATATCTCATTAGATGTCCAGAGGCAGAGGTGTATGAACATTTGTGTGAGCAACTGCCCTTCATTCACTGCTGTTGGTCAATTGGTCAAGTCTCGCTATGTGGCCTCTGAGTTGCTGTGGAAATGACCCAGCAGGAGCTAGCAATGACCTGGAAGACTGAGAACTGGCGTGGCAATTATAATAGCGGTCAACACTGAAGTGGCCTTGTTTGCACCCTTGGTATAAAAAAATAGAGGGAATTCAGAGTCTGCTTAAGACTATTTCACATCCAGAACTGACAACAACATTCATTCAGAATTACCTGTCTGCACCACAGGTAAAAACAAGATGGTTAGCAGGTGTGTACATTGTGAGTGAAAAGTAGATTGGAAGGGTACAGTATGCTTTAAAAGGCTACAATATCACAGCAGCAAAGTGCCCCTTAACTTAATGAAAGCCACATGGAACCCCTGCAGAGCAGCAGGTTTGGATGATAGCATATATTTCAGTCTGGAAGTGGATTAGCACAGTTGTAACAAAAGATACAAGCTGATATCTTAAAAAGTCAGGAAAAAGGTAAGTTTTGAGGTCTAGATATATGTCTTTTTTAACATGATTGTGATAGGCTGTGGCTGGATCTATAATCAAGCTGGCTTTGTTGGAGGAGTCCACTATGGGTGTTTTCCATTTGGGGAAGAGAATTGATTGTCTCTTCAGCTGATCCAGAGCTCTTCTCTTTGATCTAAAAGCAGGACAAGTAAAGATTTGTACAACTGGGTCTACAACTAAGGCAGAAAAGTGTCACTAGCTGACTTACTGAGTAAGAATTTAAATGTAACTTCGCAGTCACAAGAGCCATAATTAGAGATGTACATTGTTCAAATTCACCCTTACAACAGCTATTATTATTTTTTCTTTCATAAAATCGCTGTAGGCTCTTTTAAGTGCAGTCCAAAGCCATTAGTGTGTGAAATTAGTATAATTAACTTCTAGATGTTTGCTAGGAGGTATTGATATATTGCTTGATGATGATTCCTGTTTATTTACATCTAAGGTTGAGTATTTAGCCTGATACCTGTAAATGTAAAATTTCCACTTAGCAGAGTGATTGTAATTAAACTAAACTAGATCCTTGCTGTTCTGAGCAACAAGAAAGCTTTAAGATAAAGAGGCTCCTCAATAACACTACTTAGACAAACTCGACTTGCTGTTTAGAGAAGGCAGGAAAGCTCTAAGATACAGAGGCTTCTAAAAAATTCTACCCCAGACAGCTCAGCCTTCGGAGGGCAGATGTACCAAGCTACAGAGATAAAGAGGCACCAAGAGGGCAACAAGACCGGCGCAAAACAACCTGGCAGGACACGGTATACGTAATCTTAGAACTGAGTCTGCGCAGAAACAAAGGTTAACCAGCGGACACTGTGATGAGGAGTATAAGCCTTCATATTGAGATCCCCAAAGACCCGAGGACACTAACAGACATGTGTTAAAGATATTAACATATGCTAATTTGTTCTTGAAAAAGTCATGAATATGCTAAACATTTCTTGGAAATATAATGAATATGTGTATTGTGATTGTATTTGACCTGAAATGACAGGGTGTTTGGTGCGCACGTTTGGAGGAGAAAACCCCGTGTGCCCGGCGCCGCAATAAAAAATACCTGCTTAATAGCCCTCTAACTATTGAGTCTTCAGCTCCGGCTTTTCACGGCATCAAGCCTAACTTCTTATTTTAGGCTAACTTTTCCAAAACCAAATAGAACAGGGGCTAAGAAATATTTTAAAATATTTTAAAATACCTATTCATTCTTCTGTAACATTTTCTGTTGAAATGCGGTGAACTCTAGAGTAGAGGCAGATGTTTTCTCTCTAATAATCTGAAGGCATCTTTCCGTTCATTTATTTGACAGTACAAGAAAAGCTGTTTAGAATTACTAAATATAACATCTTTGCCTTGTCAGAAACAGAATGGTGCGAATTACTTTGAGAATTAACCAAATACAAAGCTTAGGGATTCTAGGAGAAGCAGAGAAATAACTGAAAGCTGAGGTTGATAGCTGCATATGTCTCCTTCATTAAACTCGTGCCTCAGGCCCAGTCAATCCAAGGAAATTAAAATTAAGTTCAGTAAGCTAATATCTACCATGCACCTACTATATGCATGTAAATGTCTTAGGTTTTGGTCCTGCAAACTATTGCGGGTTCTTAATGAGATAAAAATTTATACATGTGTAACTGTTCACAAAACATGGAAATGTAATCTTTACGTAATCCCATGATGTGTTAAATATGACCTCATTGTTGTTTTGTCATGTTAGTACATGATAAAATAAAATTTAACACATCCAATTTCAACTGCGCTTTTCAGAAACGAGCGAATGGGGAAGAAATCTTTCAGAATTTGTGATCACCTACGTCCTGTGTGAGCATCAAGTCTCCTAGTACAAAGAAGAGTTGCAGGGAATAAATTACAGGTTGCTAGGATCATTATGTGCTTTCCTTCCTGTGCACTTTCCATTCTGCAGCCTACAGATTCTTGCATGTGTCCTGCAACTGATTGCGAAAGAGTTAAGGGCTTTATTATAATCATAAAAGGCAGATTTTTAGGTGTGTTTTTGTTTTTTTTTTTTTTAATTTAAAGCCTTTAGGTAATATAAGTACGTGTGTGAGAAATGAAAGATATTGTTGAGAGGGGTTGGTCTAGAAAGTTTGGATCCCTGACTCTAGATAAAATAATTGTGACCCGATCCATATTCATTTGCAAAACAATCTTATTTCTTAAATTCCTGTGATGGGTAATTAATTCTGCTTTGTTTTATAGGACTCTAAAGTTCAGTGGACTTTTTTCAGAGTTCTACTTTAGTCAGAAGTTCTCAGTACAGTTCAAGCCTTTTGGCTGTTATTGTAGCTGTGATTCTTGGAACCTGCTCCTGGATAGCAGAGTATGTGATTTCAGTACAAATTTGTGCGTAGCACAATTACATTTAGTTTACTGATAAATCTGTTGTTTTATGGAGAATCTGGTAGCAAGGATCTGATTCCAGTAAATCAGATATTAAATCTTAAAAATTACATCTTGTCTGAGTGCCTGCAACTCATCACAGTAAAAATTCCTTTTCAGATCTCTGTAGCCTGTTGACCTCTTTTTGATTCAGTGATTTTCTGTCTCACAGGCCTGTTCCTCAGCTAAAACATTTTTTGACAAAGTTCATATGAATTCGAACAGATTCAACCATTGTTTTAATGGTCTCCTTTTAAGTTTCTTTAGCATCTTAGTGTAATTCTGTGAACAAGATTTTCTTCAATTTGTCGGTTGAACTTTGGGAACATGTTACTGAATTTCTATAACATGTTCTGCTAATAAGAGAAAAAGCTTTGTTCATTTCTAGAGGAAACTGTAAAAACATCTTACTTTGTTGTCTCAGGTGGCGTAGGCTACTGCAGAAACAGATCAGAGCTAACTTATTATTTTAACGTCAAGGATGAATAAATTTCTTTGTGACAAAGTCTAAGATGGATTCAACCTAACATTTGACCCCTCTTTTTTTTAATCTTGAAATTCTTAATTTATTGAATTTCCCTTGAAACTTGTATCACTTATACTTTTCCTGTGACTTTTTCATAGACTACATTACCCTTTTCAAATCTTCTTTTCATTATTTTCAGCACTACAATTTTATTTCAGCTTTGAAATTTTTAGTAAATTGGAACAGTGAAGTGATGGTGTTACAATGTCCTGTGGAAATCTGGATCTTGTTGAAGCTCGCGGTTCTTTTGTTGATTTTAGTGTTCTCCTTACTTTTAGAGAGTTATGAAGTTTGCATTTGACCTTTTGGCTTTACTGAGCATGTTTGTGCAATTCTGAAGGTTATTGTGCTATAGACTATTTAAGTTGTCTTCTAGAGAAGAGATGTTATCTCTCAGTATATAGATCTGTGCAGCTTCTCTTACTCTTCTTTAATATCTGTTTATTCTCCACACCAGAGCACACTACTCATTATAGTCTACCATTATCATGAAATTACCATCATTAAATTTTTGAAATGAGCTAAACTATGAAAAAAGTGTTTCTCTGTTACACTCTGTTCAGCACAGTGTGAGGTAGACAGTTCACACAGTTTCCGAAATAGAACCAGATTAAAGCACCTCTGGAAATCATGTAATACATTAAATGCATTTTTAGAATCTCTGATAGTTTTTTTTTATAATGCTAGCTATCTTGTGGTGGGAAAGACTTTACATCTACAGTGGTTTTAATGTTTAGGTTTACATAACCTTAAAGACCACAGAAACCACCTCCTACATCTTGTTGAAGAGAATGCAACAATAAATTCAAATGAGCTGGAGATAAGGTCATCTTAAAAACACATTAGAGAAAGCTGCCTTCTCACCATATTTAGGTTCAGCTAAAAGAAACAAAAAACCCTGGGAGAATTTTCAATGATAACAGCCTATTACTGTATCAAGAACAGGACAAAGAAGTGAGCTTTCTGCCCTCTGGGGAATTTTTAAATATTTTTAAGCACGTGGAAGCCATAATGATTGACATTTTCATAAATGTTTATACTGCAGAGAGACTGTTAAATTGCCAAGCATTTGCTAGTGACAGTGTAAAATAAAGCCTCTCTTAAATATACTGCAGAAGACTGAAAAAGTTTTAACCTATCGGAATTGTGTAGAAAGAATCACATACTGAGGAAATCTCATGCAAATGCAACAATAGCTTAATGAAATGTAAATTAAACAATAAAATGCAAATAATGTCACTGTATTGGATAGTTTCAGAGTCAGTGTTTCAGTTTGTTTGCAGCAGAGTATGTGAAACAAGGAAAATATTACAGAAAATATAGAGTCTTCTTGGAATTTACTATTTATTTGAACTCTCTTTTTCATTTAATTTGATTTTAGGACAATGGAGTGCTACATTTCTGACTCAGATGCCCAGTCTTTAAGTTAGTATTAGTCTGATAAATCAGCTTTATATGAGCAGTGGTTTTAGAATTTAAATTAATCCTTTTAAATTTTTATTGCATTTTTCTAATACATATAACATGCTGAATATGTGGAGACTTTATAAGTTTTGTTATATCCATTTCAAGAATAAAGATTATGTCTTTATTTCCCAGTATATATCACTGTTGACATATTTGCATGTGTGTATGTTTTTATCACTATGTATGCTTATAAAATTATAGATATGATTATTGTATTTTTTACGCAGAAAGTTTTTACAGGTTCAGTTTTTCAATAGATATGTTTAGCTTGAAAAAGAGGTATGAAGTATATGTTGCAAAATGCTCATCTCCTTTCAAAGACAAGCTTGTGATGGTAGGAATCAAACTGCTGTGGTGGCCTGTTGGAGGTTTGTTACTGTGAGAGTGAATGAATTTATGTATCCATCCTTGTTTTCTCCAAAGCCTACTCACTGAGGAAGTAATCTTCCATCACTAGTCTGCTAATATAAAGAAAAAAGGCCTATAATCCCATAAATTATCTGTCATAATGAAGTTGCTATGCAGGTTACCACAAAATTGCAGCTGAATGTTGTAGTGTGAATGGTGGAACTTTCTATTGCAGGTATAGCGTTGTTGCACAATTATCTCTGTGCTGTGACTTCACTGAGAACAGCAGCTAGTTACACCAGGTATTGTCCAGTGTTCTGAATACACATTTCCAGTGTTTATTTTAGTGTAAACTAATTAAGATATTTTAGTAAAGTCACACTTTTAAAAATTATAATCTTTGTAGTTCAGAATTTCCTCACAGTTCTGAAGATACATTAATGAAAATTCCAGTCATAATAAGGTCAAGGGACATGACTGACAGGTATTCGCATCATACCTAGTACTTAAGAAAGCATAAAGGCACTTAGGATTGCATTACTTCTGCCTAAAGCAGTAACAAAAATGTTCAAATCCTAAAAAAAATATCTGTGACAGAATGGGTTTTCTGTTGTTTTAAGTATTAACATTGAAAGACTTGATTAATTTGGATAACAGCATTTATTGTGGTGTTCATAAGTTTTGTAAACACCTTTGTTTTCCCTTCTTTTTGATTTCACTTCTGTTAACATACATGTATATATAGGAACACAATTAATAAAACTCTTATGATGAATTTTAGGAAGGGAATATACTCCATTGTCAACTTGCTCAGCCATGGGGAATGGGGTGAGTCAGAATTCATAGAAATGTAGAATAGGTTGGGTTGCAAGGGACCTTTTAAAGATCACCTAGTCCAGTCCCCTTATAGGCAGGGACGTCTTTCTTTAGATCAGGTTGTTCAAACCACTATCGAGCCTGACCTTAAACATTTCTAATGATGGGGTATCGACAAGTTCCCTGGGCAACCTGTTCCAGTGTCTCACCACCCTCGTAAAAAATTTCCTCCCTTCCAATGTCCAATCTAAATCTACCCTCTTTCAGTGTAAAAAAGTTCCTCCTTGTCCTATCACTGCAGGCCTTCATAAAGAGTCTCTCTCTGTCTTTCTTATATGCCCCCTTTAAGTATTGAAAGGCTGCATAAGGTCTCCCCAGAGCCTTCTCCAGGCTGAACAACCCCAACTATCTCAGCCTTTCTTCATAGGAGAGATGTCCCAACCCTTTTAAATTAAGTTTGAAATGCATTAGTGACAAGAACCTATCTGTGAGTAAAGATGTCACCGATAGGCTGAAGTATTCACAGAGCTGAAAACTAAGGGAGGAACCTGGAAACAGAAGGAAGAAGCTTAAAAATTCCAAACATTGAGAGTTCTCTACAGAGATGTCTGGGGGATAAACTGGAAGATCTTGAAGTTGAACACACATGTAAAGCTATTACTTGGTATGTATTACAGAGATGCCGTGAAGTGAAGTAAAGCAAAGCTGGACTACTGGGTTAGAAGAGTGTGATTTGTTTAGAAAAGACAAGCCAAGGAAAACTGGTAGTTACACTTCATTTGAAAAATGGGTTTATAGCTGTTGATGTTCCAGCAAGAAAGTGAGAAGTAGACTTCTTGAAGGTACACCTTCACTAGCCTGGATAAAGTTATGAAGGGAAAAGGGACATTGTCATTCTTTGAATCTGTTGTAGACAGCTTGGTCAGAAGAACAGAGTCACTAGAAACACCTAAAGGATTTGGTGTGGTTGTATTGGAGAGCGTCAGTTACTCAATTCCAAAAATTGTATGGAAGGGTAGAGAAGGTCTGAGATACAAACAACTTTATTTTAAAAGATAAAGAAAGTTATTACAGATAGCATTGCTTAGATTTGGCTGTGACTAAGAGATTTCTGAAACTGGATGAGAATCTGCACTTCGAAGCCAATTTGGGTGAAAGTGACAGTAAAATGGCAATGTTTATGGTGTTACGAAGAAGCAGCCATAGTAGCAGAATGCAAACAACTGACTTCAAAAAAGCATACTTGAACGAATTTGGGGACCTAGTAGAAATGGTCTCCTGGGAAGATAATCTAGAGTATAAATGAGTGAAGGAGAGCTAACAGTTACTGAAAGAGAATGTGTTAAAAGCGGAGTTGCAAACTAGCACAATGGGGAGTAAAGACAGGAAGTATACTCAGAAATATGGATGCATCAGGCTACACAAATAAGGCACATGAAGGCTTTGGGGAAAAAGTTCAGAAGATGTTAAAATGATAGAAAGATAAAGGATAGTGCTGGTCCATTGCTTAGCAAGAATGAATAGCAAGAAACAGAAAAAATCTTCCCCTTCGGCTTTGTAGGCATGCATTTAACAAAATAACATTACTGGGTAGGTACAAACAGAATTGGGAAGGAACAATTTAAAGAATATTAATGTAACATGATGTATTCATGTTGACAGGATCCAATTACATTTGCCCGAAAGTACTTTGAAAACCTAGCCAGCTCAATCCCTGAACCATTAGCAAACATAGTACCTAAATTTGTAAAAGGAAAATTAGACTATTGTAGAATTATTGATTAATCAGTGCAATTTCAACATCTGGAAAGTTACTGGAACAAATTATTAGGCATTCAGTTTGTAGGTACAGAGAAGATAATGAAGCAATATAACCAGCTAGTATGGTTTTGTCAAAAACAATCACATCAACATACTCTAATTACTTTCTTTGATGGGATTTCTGGGTTAATCGGATGTGGGAACAGATCGGATTAATTTTGACTTCAGGCAAGGTTTCTAACACTGTCCCATAAAGGAGTCCATAAATAAATTAGGACAATATGATCTAGATGAAATTAAGACAAGGTGCATAACTAGTTGGAAATGATAACTTAAAGCTGAGTTATCGATGTCTGACTGTCAAGGAAGGTGGACAGTGCTGGGCCTCATTTTGTTCAACATATTTGTAAATGACTGGGTGATGGACTAACAAGTATTCTTCATACAATTTATGGATGAAACGTAAGAGTTTGGAAGCATTTTGAACAATAGGAAAGAAAGATCATTATCTTGAAAAATTTAAAATGTTTTGTATCACTATGATGAAATTCAGTAATAAAAAAGTGTAAAATGTTAAGGGGAAAGCATGAAATGCATAAATACAAAATGAAGATAAAGAACTAGCTATTTATTCTGAAGAGTAGTATCTGAATGCCATATTGAACCACAGACTTTGTCTGCTTAAAAAATCATGTTTTTGAAAATAAACATCAGATGCTATTCTGGTTGTATTAACCAGAATGGTATATTCAGTGTATGTAAATTAATGATTTTACTCTAGAGCTGATGGATACTTGACTACGAAGTAATGTGCCCATTCTTTGCCTTCACACTTCTGAAGAGAGTTTAAAATTATAGCATACTCAGAGGTGAGCAGCAAAATTACAAGAGGTGTGGAAAATTCACTTTTCAGCAGAGAAGACATATTTATTAGGGTTCATATAAATGGTGGAACTCATGACAGCAGTCTTTCAGTAGGTAAAAGGCTGTTGTAGTCAAAAGACATCCATGTGGAGAAACAGCTAATAATTATCTTAGTCTAAAAAAAAAAACAATCCCAAAACCTAAAGCGACCAACCAATCAAAGCCCAGTGCTTTAGACGTGGTATAGGAAAAAACTTGACCTTTGTGAATGAAATGCAAGAATGCTGATTAACATGAAACAGTGTGGATTCTCTTTCACTGGGGATTTTTGAGAAAAAAATCTGTCCCAAGTAGTCTAGATGCACTTAACTCTGCTTTTGGGACAGGCGACTGAATGTTACATACCTTGACTTCAGCAAGGCTTTTGACACTATCTCCCGTAACAGCCTCATAGGCAAGCTCAGGAAGTGTGGGCTATACGAGTGCACAGTGAGGTGGACTGAGAACTGGCTGAGTGGCAGAACTCAGAGGCTTGTCATTAGCGGCGCTGAGTCTAGTTGGAAGCCGGCAATTAGTGATGTTCCCTGGGGGTCAGTACTGGGTCCAGTCCTGTTCAACTTACTGATCAATGACAGAGTGTACCCTCAGCAAGTTTGCTGATGACACAAAACTGGGAGGAGTGGCTGATGCACTGGTAGGCTGTGCTGCCATTCAGCGAGACCTGGACAGGCTGGAGAGTTGAACGCAGAGGAACCTGATGCAAGGGCAGGAGCAGGGTCCTGCACCTGGGGAGGAACAACCCAATGCACCAATACAGGCTCAGGGCGGACCTGCTGCAGATCAGCTCTGTGGAGAGGGACCTGTGTGTCCTGGTGGATGACAAATTGACCATGAGCCAGCAGTATGCTCTTGCTGCCAAGAAGGCCAATGGTGTCCTGGGGTGCCTTAAGAAGTGTGTGGCCAGCAAGTCAAGGGAGATTCTCTTTCCCCTCTACTCTGCTCTAGTGAGGCCCCATCTGCAGTACAGCATCCAGTTCTCGGCTGTGAAGATGTTTAAGGGCCTGGAGCATCTCTGCTGTGAGGAAAGGCTGAGGCAGCTGGGCTTGTTGAGCCTGAGGAAGAGAAGGCTGCGAGGGGACCTTATAAATGCTTATAAATATCTTAAGGGTGGGTGTCAGGAGGATGGGGCCAGACTCTTTTCAGTGGTGCCCAGTGACAGGACAAGGGACAACGGGCACAAACTGAAACATAGGAAGTTCCATCTAAATGTGAGGAAGAACTTCTTTACTTTGAGGGTGACAGAGCACTGAAACAGGCTGCCCAGGGAGGTTGTGGATTCTCCTTCTCTGGAGATATTCAAAACCTGCCTGGATGAGGTCCTGTGCAACCTACTCTAGGTGACCCTGCTTTCGGTCTAGATGATCTAGATGACTAGATGATCCCCAGAGGTGCCTTTCAACCCCTACAAATCTGTGATTCTGTGATTCGTTACTCTTGTACACTTGGCCAGCCTTCCTTTTTTATCATTCTTTGCAGAGTGCTGTCAAGATTCTAGTTTTGCCCTCATCTCTATTACTTTTAGAATTCTATTTAGCTTAATGTGGCTTTTTGATTTGGTCTTTGTATCTGGGGAAATGGAAAGGTTACCTCAAATATGATGCCTTCCTAGTTAATCAGTTATTCCAGATAGGTTTACACATACAGAGGCAGGGAACAGAACTTCTGAATCAGCTCAGGGTGAGTCACTTGCCAGACTGCTGCTATTTATTACTCCACAGATACTCTCTCTGCAGTTTTGCATGAACGCTTTTCTGTCTTGTGGATGCTCCAGAAGTGCATCTGGAGAACAGCAGTCTCTCTGCTGTGAACTGAGAATAACACCTCTCCAGGCTTCAACCTTGTCTATTTTGGGGCTATTTGATCGAAATAGCATCCACTGTATCTGAACACATCACATTAGAGCTAGCTGGAATCACAAATTTTGTCCTCTAGGCAATTCCAGTATTTTGACATTTGTTTTCTATCTCCCTTACTAGATTAGATCTCCTCTGTCACATTGGTTTAATTTAGGTGAGACTCATGGAAGATGTAGTTCAGACAGGCTAACAGGTATTTCACCACTATCTTGGGACAAATTGCGCTGGGCATTCCATTTGCTTGTATGACTGTTGTACCAAAGTAATTAAATAAGCTTTGATGAAGTTATTCCTGATTTGTGGCTGTGTAAGCAAGAGTACCCTAAGCAGATTGTTTCAAACTGTGATTCAGTAAGACAGCAAGGGCCTCCTTTCATAATTGGGACGGTTTCTTTTAAAAAAATACTTTATCCTTTCATTTAAAAGCTGAGAGGTTTGTATGAAAGCATACATGGACAGGTTTTATTTTCATTGCTGATGAAATTAATTTCCATAGATATCCCCATCTTTATTACTTCAATTAAGAGGGGGGCGGGGAGGGATCCTTGGTTGGGGTAAGGAAGGACATTGCTTCAGGAGCAGCAGTAATGTAATCTTTTGTTTATTTTGCTCCTGCACAGCTGATGGGTGATACTTAGGGGTATTTTTTTTTTTTTAAACAGGGTTCTTCTCTTTTTCACAGTTTAAGTGATTATTTATAACAGTTGTTTGTTTTTGGTTTGTTGGGGTTTTTTATTATTTTTGGCAAGATAGCCGCATTTTCCCTTTGGTACATTATGCTCTGGTTGTAACAGTTTATTTATTCTGAAAAATAAATAGTAGACCACCATGTCATGTTGTTTTTCAATGGAAGTTTACTAAAGCTATAAAGTTCCTTGAAATCATTGAAGTATTTGCTGTTTTGTTTTAATGAAAGTAACCTCATGCGAAACTTCTGTCCATTTAAACAACAATAGGAACCGTATTTCTTCATCCATTGCAATGTTTTTGTTTCTGGTCCAATGAATGACAAGTATAGTTTTCATTATTCATTTACCTTCATTGATTAGTTTTGCATTTTACTTCTCTTTGAGATTAGATAGTTCAATCTCTTTTTTTTTTTTTTTTACATGGCTGATGTCCAGTAAGTGAATGGGGGGAATTTCCAAATCGTTCTACTTTTTTTACTTTATAGCAAGACCTGCACAGATGCTTTCTTAGCTTTATGTGTGTTTTCGTGGTCTTATTTGCAGATTTTCTCCTTTTACATGGGAAGTGACAATCTAGTATTTACATTTTTTTCAGTCCTCAGCAAGGATAAATTATTCTGCCTTCATTTCCTTTCCTTTTCTCAGAAGAACATGGGCAGAAAAACCTAGGAAAATGTCTTCTAGGAGAGACATTCCAGAAGAAGTACCTGTCTAGTGGAAAATCCATGTGAGCTTGCTTCCTTGTCCTAACATAACTACCTCTGAAATGTTTCTGGTTTTGGGGAGTTCTGGAAAATCGCTGCCATGGCATTCATAGGCTCTGTAAGCATTGAACTAAAATAGGCGCACCTTATCCAGCAGGCCCTCCCTGCTTTCTGTTGCAGAGAGCTCTTCAATCACTTTGACCTGAGTCTGCATCTCTCATATCTGGATTTTGACTTGTCAGTCTACTTCTAGTAGTAAAAGGTCTACTTCTAGTAGTAGAAGTCAAGCAGCACCAACGCCAGTCTCTCTGCTGCAGAGCCGCATGTACTTTGTTGGCTTTTATCTGTGACTTTGAAACTCCTCAGGGTTTTGTCCTTGTTATTCAGTATAATTACATGTTTTAAGCACATTGTAACTTTTGGCAGTACCAGCTTATATAACAGAATGCAGAAAAGACATTTTTTGATAGCGTTGGTAGTTCATATTTTTTCATGAAGCAAGATGGTGTTTCCATTTATTTGTTTGAATTTGTGATAAAGTAATATCTTATTAGAAAAAGCTTTGTTATACTGCAACCTCTAGTAAAGCAGACATGCAGTTGATTAAATAATTTACTTCTTTTCACCTTTTTCTTATCTTTAATTGGATCTAGCCCATCTCAATTGGACAAAGAGGGCTCTTTGAAGTTTTTCCTCCATGTCAGCTTGCATGTGTAGCAACAAAAAAAAATATACAGTTAATATATAACCAGATTTGACGCAGGTTATGGACCATTCTTATAACAGTAATTAAATGTAATATTAAAAAAACCGCAGTAGATAATCTTGATGATTCTTTCTCCAGTACATTGAGTGCGGCCCTCTGATTGTTACCCGCTGTTGGTAATGGAGATTGGCGGTGATGTAATCATGGAGAGAATTCCCATCAAAAGGGACTTCAGGGCATGGGGGCGATTGGTTGAAGGATCGGGGCACAGGTGGTGTTTTTCTCAATCCCATCAGTGGAAGAACGAACCGGCAGGGAAAATGACCGGCCTGGCTGAATAGGGAGCTCTTGCTGGGACTTAGGAAAAAAAGGAGGGTCTACCACCTATGGAAGAAAGGGCAGGCAACTCAAGAGGAATACAGGGCTCTCATTAGGTCGTGCAGAGAGGAAATTAGAAAGGCAAAAGCCCAGCTAGAACTCAGGCTGGCCACTGTTGCAAGGGACAACAAAAAATTTTTTTACACATAGATTAACAACAATAAGAGGGCCAAGGAGAGTCTCCATCCCTTATTGAATGTGAGGGGGAATACTGTCAACAAAGATGAGGAAATGTCTTAGGTACTTAACGCCTTCTTTGCCTCAGTCTGTAATAGTTAGACTGGTTATTTCCAGGGTATTCAGCCCCCAGTGCTGGAAGATAGGGAAGGAGAGTGGGACAAACCTCCCATAATCCAGGAGGAAGCAGTTAATGGCCTGCTATGCCACCTGGACACTTACAAGTCTATGGGGCCAGATGGGATCCACCCAAGAGTGCTGAGGAAACTGGCGGAGGAGCTGGCCAAGCCACTCTCCATCATCTAGCAGCAGTCCTGGCTACTATCGGAGATCCCAGATGGCTGGAGGGTAGCCAATGTAACTCCCATCCACAAGAAGGGCCAGAAGGAAGATGCTGGGAACTACAGACCTGTCAGCCTGACCTCGGTGCTGGGCAAGATTATGGAGTGATTCATCCTGAGTGCGCTCACCGGTCATGTGAAGAACAACCAGGGGATCAGGCCCAGCCAGCATGGGTTCATGAAAGGCAAGTCCTGCTTGACCAACCTGATCTTCTTCTATGACCAGGTGACCCACATAGCATTTGAGGGAAAGGCTGTGGATGTTGTCTACCTGGACTTTAGTAAGGCCTTTGACCCTTGCAAGAAAGAGACACAAAGTGCCAGCAATGTGGGAAGGAGAAACAAGAGGGAGTTGTGAACAGTGTCAAAAGCAAGAAAATGGATCAAAGGCACAAAGATGATATCAGAATAGTTGAAGACTGGAAGGCATCTTTGGAGACGTTCTAGTTCAAACTGCTTACTCAAAGAAGTATCAGATAAGCAGGTTGCTCAGGGCCATATCCAGCTGGTTTTTTAATGTCTCCAAGGGTGGAGACTCACAAGACCTCTCTGAGCAACCTGTTCAGCGCTTGCCCACCCTCACAGGCAGAAAGATTTTTCTGATGTATAAAGGGAATTTCCTGTATGTCAATTTATGTCAATTTGTACCCATTGCCTCTTGTCCAGTCCCTGGGAACCACTGATGAGAGTCTGCTTTTGTCTTCTTACAGTTACTCATCAGTTAGTTGTACACATTGGTGAGATCCTCCCTAAACCTTCTTTTCTCCAGCCTGAGCAGTCCCAGCACTCTCAGCTTCTTCTCATATGGCAGGTGCTTCAGTCCCTTAATAATCTTCACGGCCCTTTGCTAAACTTGCTCCCATGTGTCTGTGCCTCTCTTGTAGTGGGGAGTACAGAACTGGACACAGTAATCCATGACATGATAGGAAATGCATTCAAGGTGTGGAAATAGGAATCCCCAAAAACGTGACAGCATCAGAAGCAGGGCAACTGTGCCTGAGTGATGAACAGCAGGGGCTAGTGGTCCTCTATATCCCCATGGTCCTAAGCAGAGCTGGCTCAGGTGTATTTGCACCTTCAGCAGAAATTTGGTGGGAAGGGGATTTTTTTTTTTAACCCAAAAAACCAAGACTACAGAGGAAATAGCAAGGGTAAACAAGAAGAATTACTCTGGAGTATGGCCTGCTCCTTTTTCCTTCACCCAGGAACCGTTTGCACACATTTGTATGAATGCATGTGGAGTTTGTGAGAGGAGGAAGAATTAGAGGAATGAGGAAAAGTCTCCAGAATGTTCTATAGGTGTATTTAGAGTTTCTCATTTGGGCTCTGAGAAAGTGCAATGCAAGATGAGCTGAGTCCAAAATATCTGTGCCTATATTGACATAATTCTGAGTTTGATCTGATGTATTGTATGTCTCAGGAGGGCTTTTGGAATTCAGACTTAGCTCTGTGTAAAGCAGGTACCTCTTGGCTAGCTCACAGGGCAGGCAGAATGAACTCAGCATCTCCTGTAACGCACTGTGTAGACTTGTATGGGCCATTGCCAGACAGGCTATAATCTGCTATGGAATCTGTTGGCATGGAAGAGGCAGGGAAGGAGGATGGGGTAAAGCCTGAGTGAAGTGAGTGAGCGAGTACTGTACGCAAGCTTTGTGCTTTGAAATCCCAAGGTGCGTAGTGAAAGAGCAGAAAAGGTAAAATTTTCTTGGAGTTTGTAGAGAGGTCAAATGGGGTGTAAGTAGGAATAATCCATAACTGTGTAGAAGCTGAACAAGGCAGAGGCAGAGCATTGAATGTAAGTCTAAGGAGGCACAGAAGACAGGTGGATGACAGCAGGGAAAGCCGTAGGAAGAGTATCAATCAGGTTTTCAGAGACAAGTGGGCAAATAAATGGAAGCAAACTATACAGTCACATAAAAGAATATGAAATACATGCTTTTTAAGAAGGAAGACTGTTTAAATAGCTGGATGATGAAGGAATGTCTGATTCTTCTAAACTCAAAATTTATTGGAATTTATTTAATTCACAAAGAAGCTGTGGTGAAGCGAGGTGCAGTAGATATCAACTCTCTCTCTATTCCTACGTCTTTATAATCAAAGGGTAAAGCTAAGAAGTTGTTGATTTTTCCAGCTGCAGTTTCTCCCTTTACAGTATAATCACCACACAGCTGCTTTAGAGCATACTTCAGGTTGATCATATGAATTTAGTTCTGCTGATGGCTGCCTGCATGTTTTTATTTGAGAATGCTTATGCATGTCATTCTGTAATGGTGCCTATTTTCATTTTAGGTCAGTATGGTTATGATGGCAAACAGCTATAAATGGCACTACCAGGTGCAGGCGTGAGAAACCAAGCAGAAGAAACTCATTACAATATACCCTCAAGTTTTCCCCTTGACAGCAGTGTTTCTCTTCTGGAAGATACAAACCCTACGTTTCCAAATAAGTCATTGTAACTCTTCTGGAAAAAGATGTTATATTGCAGCATTATCATTTGTGAGGCTCTTTTTCTTTTGTAGTGGAAGTCTAAAGTGTGTTATATGATAAAAAGGTGGTGGGACTTGAGGTTGTGATGTGCTGTGCATGATCTTTGGACGTGTTTGGGTAAATGTACCAGGTTACATGGTAACCAGCAACAGTAGCACAGGTGTTCTTTTCTGAGACAGATCTGACTGTAAAATATTGTTCTGACTTCCATGCTGCTTTAGGATAAACAATAGGTAGCTCAGTTTTGTACTTGTTCTTAGAGTGGAAATATTCAAGTGCATATATGTTCCGTAAACTCCGTAGAGCTGTCATCAGGCTCCAGGCACTAATCCACCAACTGCTTGTCTTTTTTGAAATTATGATGGCTTCTTTTGTTTTCATCCAAAAAACCCTTAAGGATTTTGTGTGGGAGTTTGGGGTTTTTCCCCCCCTCAAATTGAGGAAAATGTTTGACAAAATTATTTGGAAATTATTTACAAATATGAGTAATTTATAAAAAGTCAACTGACAGTAAGGCAGGCACCTTAAACCATATATGGCTTATGTGTCGTGCACAGTGTAGAACAGGAAATAAGCAGCAAAATGGTTTGCAGGCATCATAGGTATACTGCAAAATGTTTCCTATAGGCATATATTGCAAGCTATTTAGAGCCAACTTATTTTTTTTGGCTTAGAAATACCTTTGTTTAAGAAGATCTTATATAAATTTGAATACATACTATTTTACAGTTCTTGTCTTTTATGTCTTCCATTGTATATCCCACTTCTCTCTCTCTCTTTCTCCTTTCCCTCCTGTGAACCCATTCCTGAAGTTTTCCCAGACATGCGGCATTTCATGGTATATGGAAGAGGGTTCTGGGAATTAACAGCCTCCCATGTGAGGTGTATGGCTCCCTTCGCTTAAATCTTTTGTGCGTTATGTTAGGAACATGGAAGTCACCTGCCACAAGCCAGTTTATCCCAGAGATCTGTGAGATTGCGTTGCAGTCTCTGGGTGAACTGTGAATGTCAGGTGATGAAATGTTCTGAGAAAGAGTCTTGAAAACATGAAGAAATAGTGTAACCTGTATGAAACGGAGGAGAAAACTTCAAGTCAAATTTGTTATGAAATTACAGAATCACAGAAGCACAGAATGTTAGGGGTTGGAAGGGACCTCTGTGGATCATCTAGTCCAACCCCCCTGCCGAAGCAGGGTAAAATTTAGATATCATTCTAACTGGTTAGAATTGCATGTCATTCTTAACTGAGGTTAACTCCATTTTTTTGGTAATGTTCTTTCACAAGTAGCAGCAATATTTCCATCTGTGGGATATACGGTTTCTCTGATATACATATTCTCATGTCTTAGGGGTGTCAGTTTTCCTAGACACTTCAGCTGTATCGGTTCTGCTTTGCTTTTGCTTGATGCAGTATTGAAGTGTGTATTGGCAGGGCTGTATTGTAAAATACTGGTCTGGTATTGTTGTACTGTTTTCAGAGGTGGGCTTTGTAAATGTATCTGCGACATATAGCAGCATATTGTGTTTCAAAAGCAATAGCAGAATGTTATGTTATTTTAAAGTGACTTTTATCACAAGATTAAAAGAGAGAGAACCTTAGAATAGAAATTCAAATCTCGTCTGTCCTGTTGTGTTTCTGGACCTTTTTTGTCTGCATCTGTACTAAAGATGATACTGTCAAGGTAGCTGGAACTGGATCAGAAACTGATCTGCCTTGACAATTTTACCATCTGGAAGCTCTTATCTTTTGTAAGTGAAAGATGTATTTGTGCTTTTTTCAAATAAGAGATATTTTGATTTAGAGTCACAGCTGTGGCCAAGTAGTGCTTGGCACATCTTAAGTGGTGGATGGTGCAAACATTACTTCAAGCCAGGCTGGTTTCTCTTAGAGTCAATCGCTGAGCACAGGTGAAGGCTCTAAGTGGTGTGCTTTGACTTGCGCTGGTTGGCTGTGATCCCAAAGGACTTTTAGGACAGCAGAGGTTTTGCTTTCTTTTGCCTGGCTTTCTTGCCTGATGTACGTTTTTCAGCTGGGGCAAGGCAGAGCTTGGTGCAGGCTGTCAGGATTGGAAGGTTGTGTACATTTCGTGTTCTAAAAACGTGTGAGAGTCGCTGTTCATCCTGAAAAGCACTGAACTTAAACAGGAGTGTGCACTGTTTGCAGTAATTAACATTGCACAATAGATGAGGGGGCAGCACTGTAATGAAAATATCCTAGCTGGACTTCTTCATAATTAGTATAGAGCTGCACCACTTCCAGTAATGGACTGCCATCAAGTCTAAATTGTTCTTGGATATAGCAGAACAGTTTGATAGCTGTTGTTCTAGTCCAAAACAAGGATGACCAAACAGTGGCGTACCTTTTTTTCACAGTTCATACACCATGTATTTCAAAGCAGCATGCAAAATAATAGTAGTAAAACAATAATATGACATCTTGCTCCTTCATTTGCAGAGCACATGAGTGACAGCTGTTGGGTGGATGGCCAGTAAATGCCCTCTCCTGCACCTGTGCAGAGTTTGGCACAGAGATGTGCCAGCTACCACCACTGCCATATGGAAGAGGTGGGACAAGAGACTTTGTTAATGTGCATGTGACTCAGCACTGACTCTGCAGGAGTGACTGCTCATTATACAGGGGAACCTGTGTGGAAAAAATGCCATATTAGACAATGTCACAACCAAGGGGGGCTAGCCAGAGAGCTATGAGGTTTATCAATAGTTTCCTTGCTTTCACGGGCTTGGTTTTGAATAAAGAAGCCTATGGCACGACTGATGAAGTAAAGCTCACTTACAGTTTAACCTAAGGTTAGTCTTAAGTGATTACCTTCTCCCTCCCATTCCACTGGGACTTAGAGATACTAAACCAACATGCATGAAAAGTGGCATCATGCTGTCTGCAATGTGTCCACATCTCTCTCCGCATTTTGTTCAGAGCACTGATTTTGAAGCATTCTTTAAAATAAAATTAAAATAAATCGTGGAATTTGAGGTGACTTTTGCAGATTATGTTCATTAGGTGGCACTACAGCAGCTAAGAGCCATGATAACCTTTAAGTCGTTCTCCTCATGTATGACTCATCTAACCACTGCAGATGTATTTTTAATGACAGTGACTGTCATAGGTTTGAGCATCTTCTTCATACTCCAGTTTTATTTCATGTTTGCACTTCTATCTGTAGGCTGCTACACTAGATAGTTCCACGGGACTGTCTGGTCAACAAGATAAATACGACTATTTCTGAATTGTTCTTTTAGTGCTAATAAAATGAAAAGGAGAGATAACTATACATGGATGAAAGAATTAGAGCGAATAGTACTTCTGGAAGATATAATCTGTTTATGGTAAGTTAGGATGGTAGTAAAAAGATACCATGAACTACTCGAAGAAATAAATACGTTCTTGAATTATGTTACTTGAGTGTTACATTCTGCCAAAGAAATGATTATCGTCATATGTAAATTATTATTGCGTATTATCTCAACAGTGGAAAGTAACCAAAGAGTTTTGGCCACATTTATACTCTTTCGTAGACTTCTGACTGATCCGTTAGAGCTAGTATACCATAAAGCATTGTACCATATAGGTCAAGCAGTTCTCAATACTGATATGAACAGCATCATACCCCAGACTATCACTCTGTAGCTTTCTGTAGTGTTACTCCTGCTGTTTTTCCTACATTATTTGCTTTAATTCTGACAGAGGTTCATTGCATACATACATACTTCTATGTACTATTTCCACTTCCATTTTTCATACTTACGTATGTAGCTACAAAGCTGGCACCACCAAAAAGTAACACCGAGCTTCCTTCAAAACTCAGATGTTGCCCGATTACTGTAGCTACTTTTCTAACATGTCCATGGAAAACCTTGAACTCTGAGCAAAGCACAGTGTAAGTAATTCTACCTTGCTGTCACATTTTGAAGAGTCATACAGAAGGCCAAAGTGTTCCTGCACACCAGAAGCGCTGAAAAGTTCATGAAGGGCATTGTCTGCATAGACAGGGTTGAGTAACCAATGAAGGAATGAAATAATTAAAGTAGTTTGGTGGCCTGGAGGCTGTTGGACTGAGCAACACTGTAATTAAACAGAATTTAAACTTATACCTATTACTGAAACTTGGTGGGACAAATCCCATGACTGGAGTGTGGCTATCAATGGCTACAGGCTATTCAGAAGGGATAGGCAAGGAACAAGGGACAGAGGGGTCACCCTCTACATCAAGAAATGGATAGATTGTGAAGAGCTCTCTCTGAAGAGTAGCCACAAGCAGGTTGAAAGCTTTTGGTAAGAATCAGACAGAGGCAACAAAAGGAACCTTGTGGTTGGTGTTTACTACAGGCCGCCCAATCAAAGGGAGCCTATTGACAAAGCCTTCTTACTCCAGCTACAGGAGGCATTGCACTTGCAGGCTCTCATCCTGCTGGGGGACTTCAACCACCCCAGCATTTCCTGGAAAAGTAGCATGGTGAGCTGTAGATAATCCAGGAGACTCCTGGTGTGCATTGAGGATAACTTCTTAAGCTAGGTAATAGACAGCCCTAACTGTGATGTCAAGATTGGAGGCAGCCTGGACTGCAATGATCATACACTGGTGGAGTTTGCAGTCCTAAGGTGTAAGGGTCAGGCAAAGAGTAAAATCAGGACCCTGAATTTTAGGAAAGCAAACTTGCAGTTCTTCAAGGAGTTAGTCAATAAGACCACCTGGAAAACTGCCCTCAGGGACAAGGGACTGGAACAGAGCTGGCAGTTCTTTAAGGACACTCTCCATAGAGCACAAGAGCTCTCGATCCCCAGGTGTAAGAGATCAGGAAAGGAAGGGAAGAGACTGGCATGGCTGAGACGAGACCTGCTGGTCAAACTAAAGGGCAAGAAGGAAATGCACAGGCAGTGGAAGCAGGGACAGGTACTCTGCAAAGAGTATAGAGATGCTGCCTGGTTGTGTACGGATGGGGTCAGAAGGGCCAAGGCGCCAGCTGGAGCTGAACTTGGCAAGGACTGCAAAGAATAATAAGAAGAGCTTATACAGGTATGTCAGCCAGAAAAGGAATGTCAAAGAAAGTCTGCCCTCCCAATGGATAGAATGGTGACCTAGTATCAACAGATGAGAAGGCTGAGGTACTCAACAAATTTTGCCTCAGTCTTCACTGGCAGTCTCTCATCCTACACCTCTCGAGTGGATGGACCACAGGACAGGGACAGGGGGAGCAAAGTCCCTCCCACTATAAGAGAAGGTTAAGTTCACGATCACCTGAGGAACCTGAACTTACATAATCTATGGGACCTGAGAAGATCTGTCCCAGTGCCCTGAGGGAACAGGCTGATGGAGTTGCCAAGCCACTCTCCATGATATTTGAAAAGTCATGGCAGTCGGGCAAAGTCCCTGGTGACTGCAAGAAGGGAAACATTGCATCGATTTTTAAAAAGGGTAGAAAGAAGAACCCTGGGAACTATTGACCTGTCAGGCTCACCTCTGTACATGTGAAGATCATGGAACAGATCCTCCTGGAAGCTGTGCTAAGGCACATGGAGGACAGGGAGGTGGTTGGAGGCAGCCAGCATGTCTTCACAAAGGGCAAGTCCTGCCTGACCAACCTTAGTAGCCTTCTATGATGGAGTGACTAGATCAGTGGACAAGGGAATAACTGGATATTGTCCATCTGGATTTCTGTAAGGCTTTTGTCATGGTCCCCCACAACATCCTTCTCTCTAAAATGGGGAGATGTGGCTTTGATGGATGGACTGTTCAGTGGATGGTGAGCTCATTGTATGGCTGCATCCAGGGGGTAGTAGTCAATGGCTCAGTGTCCCAATGGAGATCAGTGACAAGTGGTGTTCCTCAGGGGTCCGTACTGGGACCAGTGCTGTTTAATATCTACATCAACAAATGTCACCGTTTAAAGCAGAGCGGCAATAAAATTGAATGGCAGACGCTCTGTGTTAAACCCCTGTGCTCCCACCAGAAGAAGGGAAAAGGAGGAAAAGGGAGAAAGACTTACAAATTGAATATAAAAAGTTGTACTAGTAACACTAATAATATTAGTAATAATAAGAGAAATAATGCAAAATATACAAAACCGATGCTGAGTTTCCTGGAGTTAGGTGCAGGGGCGCTGGCCTCCCACCAGCAGCTGCCAGGCAGCACTAGAAAGTCTTGGACTGGCCTCAGCAGCAGACAGGAACTGGACTCGGGAATGCATGGATCGGGATCTGGATCAGGATTGCAGGCAGAACAACGAGCAGGGTCCTCTTCTGAAGCCAGCCATGGAAGAAGAGAGCGAGACTCTCGTGATTCCCCAGCTTTAAACTAAGTATGACGTGCATGGCGTGGAATACCCAGTTGGTCAATATCGGGTTGAACTGCCTTGTCCACCCCTCCTTGCAAGTGCGACCCTTTGCAACTCCTCACTTGTGGGAGCTAAGAGATCTGTCTGTGACCTTGGCTGCTACAGTAATAATTATAAACAGGGGCCTTGTTTTGCATTCCTTTCCTACCTTTAGCTCAGTGTAATTATAAACATTGGGTGTTATCAAAGCTTTGGCGCAGACAGTGTCTGTAAAATACGCAGCCAGCTTCAGAAAAATACAGTTACTTAAAAGAGCTTGTCTATAAGAAGGATTCACTGAAAGAGAACTGGTTCTGTTTTACCCAAAACCAAGACAACAACGTAGACAGTGGGATCAAGTGCACCCTGAGCAGGTTTGCAGATGACACCAAGCTGAGTGGTGCAGTCAACACGCCTGAAAGATGAGATGCCATCCAAAGGGACCTGGACAAACTCAAGAAGTGGGCCTATGTGAACCTCCTGAAGTTCAACAAGGCAAAGTGCAGGGTCCTGCACCCAGGTCGAGGCAACCCCTGGTATCAACACAGGCTGGGGGACGAAGGGATTGAGAGCAGCCCTGACAAAAAGGACTTGGGGGTACTGGTGGATGAAAGGCTGGACAGGAGACAGCAATGTGTGCTTGCAGCCCAGAGGGCCAACCGTTTCCTGGGCTGCATCAAAAGCAGCGCGGCCAGCAGGTCAAGGGAGGGGATTCTGCCCCTCTGCTCTGGCGAGACCTCCCCTGGAGTCCCGCGTTCAGCTCTGGAGCCCTCAGCACAGGAAAGACATGGAGCTGTTGGAGTGGGTCCAGAGGAGGGCTACGAAAATGATCAGAGGTCTGGAACACCTCTTTTGTGAGGAAAGGCTGAGAGAGTTGAGGTTGTTCAGCCTGGAGAAGAGAAGGCTACACTGAGACCTTATTGTAGCCTTTCAGTACTTAAAGGGGGACTATATGAAAGATAGGGACAGACTTTTTACTAGGACAAGGAGTAATGGTTTCAAACTAAAAGAGAGTAGATATAGACTGGATGTAAGGAAGAAATTTTTTACAGTGAGGGTGGTGAAACACTGGCACAAGTTGCCCAGAGAGATGGATCCCTGGAAACATTCAAGGTCAGATTGGATGGGGCTCTGAGCGTCCTTATCTAGTGGTAGATGTCCCTGCTCACTGCAGGGGGGTTGAACTAGATGACCTTTAAAGGTCACTTCCAACCCAAACTATTCTATGCTTCTATGATTCTATTTTTCAATTAAAAGTAGATGTTGGTTACAAATACTTTGAGGCATTTTAAAAGCTGTGAATAAAAGAGCATGCTATTTCCTGAAGAATTTTTTTTCTGACAGCTTTTCTAATTCATTCTTTTTATGATGTCGAATGGTTTGGAGTAGTCTCCCAAACTGGGGTATTATGCAGATTTGAGGGTGACAGTAGTGTTCTGAGACATTGCCCTAATATTGTGTGATCAGACTAAAGCAAAACATTTTCTTCATCCAAGCTGCTGAATTCCATTGTGGTGGATGCGGCAAGCAAAGTTGTCCTTCTGTATTGACCTTTCTAAAGCTGAACGTGTCAGAATCTCATCACAGATGGCATGCTTAGAGGCTCTTTGTCAGATCCCTTGTCATGGAGATTGTGTTTGAATTTTTTGGTCAGTAAATGGAGGCTGATAAAAGACTTGAGCGTTATTTGGGCATTATCTGAAAATGTAACTCTCAAAATCATCTATCATACGATTACATATCAGAAAGTTGATAAAAGTTTTGCCAGCAAAATCAGGTGAAATGAGAACTGTCTTTCCAAAACACTGGTCAAAGTTTATTTAAATTCTAAAAATGTTAAAAAAGTAGGATTTATGAATTCTTGATCAAAATGACAGTAAGCAGTTGACACCAAGTCTAACTTGGTGCTGTTCTTAAGCATTTCACAGGAATAAACATCTGGTGAGGCCACTTTAATCCCAATTTTAATAATATCCCTTTCAGATAATAAATTTCTGACTTTCATGTGCTTTAAGCTAAGCCTTCCCTCATGTGGAAGTCTGCATGAATTTGTAACACACAGGGGAGGACATCTGGGTCTGGATTTAATTCCATGTTTCCACAACCAAATGTTGAAAAAATAACATAAACTTAAGACATTGTGAAAACCAGTGTGTTTGCAGTTCATTTTATTAATTGAAGCACAGTTATCAACAAGAGCTTGGGTGTTACAAGCAACATTAAAGGCATTGCTTTGATACATTAAAGTGCGGTGACACACAGACTTCTTTTTCAAAGTATTGTACAGATTTTGTCGTAAAGATGGAAGATATTGAAATGAAAGCCAAGCCATTGTTACTGGGATGAGTTACAGTAAAATGATAGTATTTAAGGTGTCATATGGATCTATGGGCTTTGTCACTGAAAATAGACATGAAAAATGCCTGATAAGAACTGTGCCTGTGGAGACTCCCTGCCTAAATGTAAAGCTTCTACCTAGCTACCAATTTGTGTCGGTTTTTTATGTAGTAAAAAACTACCGAGTATATACTGTAATAAAATTTAATGCCAGAGCAAACTGAAATGCAGTATGTTTTATCAAATGAATGGCATTTTAAACAATAGAATAGAAGGAAATATACCTCTGAAGGACAGTAAGCAGAGTCAAGTGATAATCTTTAAGCTATTTTGAAACCGTGAGACACTTAATGTAAGAGCAGTGGAAGTAAAATGTAAACACACTGTGAAATTCATAACTCATTTCTATCTGGCTGCAAACACAGTGAATGTGTGTAAGGTATTTTAGTTTAATCAGACTAGTACATGTAGAGTCTGCCTGCAATTCCAGCTGGAAAAATCCATGCTTTTTGGTTTTGTCGCTTTATTGACATAAAAAAGAGCAACTAGATGTGGTTTTAATATCTCAGTGTATTTTTTATGGCTTAGATGTATTGTGCTATTTACATATATGTGCTCTTGTGGTACTTTCATTCCTTGTTTTTATTCCTAATTTGATTTTTTTTAAACAGTTCATGTTCACAGTCACTGTGGAGTTCAGTCTTGTGCATCTATCTGTGAAGTTATGCATTTTATATACTTTATATATTTCTTAACTATCCAGAGTAGTAAAGAATAGTATACATTTTGAAAATATGATTTTATTTGGCAAAAACCTTTCATGATATAACCATGCTGGCCACTTAGAAATTTATGTTGAAGAAATACTCATAGTATCTAGCCTGTGTATGGTTCCACATGACCTACCGAGCTATCTTCCTGAAGAGGCCTTCATTTAATTTTCCAGGCTTTTGAATTTAACAGAAGCATTTCCAGATAATAATTTCTTGCTTGCAACCAACACAGAATATGTGTTTAAGTCCACTATTAGATTTCTCAGTATACCTCTTAGATGCTGCTCTGGACTTAAACAGCTTAAGCTACCACTTGAGGACTTCTGAGGATTTGTTGTTATTATCCATGTTATTCTTCTCTTTGTGACATCTATGAGCCTTACAAAAACTGAGATGCATTCAAAATTTTACATACAAGAGCACGGAAGACAGTGAAAATATTTGCTGGTTTGGATCACAAAGGTGAATGCCTTCCTTGGTTGCCTGCTCTTCTATATAGGACCCTATCTTGTTTTCATTGTCATGTTCTTTTCCCTAATTTTTTTGGGTCTTTGCTTTTTAAGCAGTTCATATTGATATTCACTGTAGTATATGCTGTCATGTGCAATCACATGTGAAAAAGTCTGACCCAGGAAAACAGGAAGATGTAATGTGATGAAGTTGAGTGTTAGCAGGGCTCAGACTGGGAAAAGAATTTAAAAAAATCATGTCCCAAATTGCATTCTTTTTACAGGGAAGGGAGAGCAGGGTATTTATCAGCATGGATTATACAATACCTTCAGCTTCCACTCAGAAATATGGAAAAGAAAGGTTTGTTTGTGACATCTACTCTCTTCAAGTTTTGTCAAGCTAAATAAGCTCTACTTCACCATCGTCTTTGAGAAGTACTGCCAGAGGGCTGGTTGTAAGGAGTCATCAAATTTTCTGTTATAAAATAAATAGAACCATAGAATCATTAAGGTTGGAAAAGACCTCTAAGATCATCAAGTCCAACTGTCAACTCAACACCACCATGCCTCCTAAACTATGTCCCGAAGTGCCATATCTACATGATTTTTTAACACCTCCAGGGATGGTGACTCCACTGCTTCCCTGGGCAGCCTGTTCCAATGCTCAACCACTCTTTCCGTGAAGATTTTTTTCCTAATATCCAATCTAAACCTCTGCTGACACAACTTGAGGCCATTTCCTCTTGTCCTATCGCTAGTTACTTGGGAACTTAAGATTTATGGTCTTGGCTCTTGTCTGCCACAGTCCCTAGCAATAGTCTGTTAGACTGGAGGCAAGTTTGAAGCTCTCCGCCCTCTGAAGAAATACTACTGTACAGGAGGAATGACACCTGAAGTAGTGTGAATGCCTCCACAGAGAAAAGCACAAGTAATAGTGTGGATTTGTATTCCAGTGGTTAGAATAGAAACAGGAGAATGGGACCAAAGACCACTTACTGCTTTTTCTGTTAAAGAGTTTTTCATGCATACTTTTGTGATCTAACGATCTTTTTGAATAGCAAAATCCTGAATTCAAAGCAACCTGAGGAATCTGGGATAATGCTTATGCTATCCAAGGAAAATGTGTTTGTCTTAAAAAATAAAACAAGAGTTGCACTATAGGTACTGCACTAAGACCAGTCAGGGAACCAGGTATTCTACAATAAGTGGTTTAGAGGAACCCTGAGGTACATAAGTTTCAAATAACAGCTTTATAACCATGAAAATATCTGATAGAAGAAAAAATGGAAAATATTCTGTGAAACTGTTGTTCACATTTCTGTAAATTGACTGAAATTGGAAAATATTTGATGATATTTATTAAATATAGTGAAATTGTGTATAAATTGAAGTTTTGGAGGGAAATTTCTGTGTAGTGCAGCATAATTTTTTATGAGCTTTTTTCAAAGAATGTATGCAAAAGTACTGGAAAAATAACTCAAATTCCTCTATAACACTGAAATAGGGAAAGATCTATTTTTAAGAACAGGTCTGTTTGGATGTTCTTTCTCCTACAAAGCAATTCAGTTCTCACTAAAATCACATGAATCTTTTCCAGTTCCTTCAGCCGCAGACTGGTCTGTATTAGTCCCTCTGAAGACCTATGCCCTGTTATTTGTCAGTCCCTGCTGCTTTTTTTCATTAAGGCGTTTGCACTATTCCCTGGAGGCATCCACTGCCGGACCTCCCAAACTCTTCTGATGCATATCGCTTAAATATACAGCTTTTGCTTACAGTAAGCATTACCTCTTTGTGAGGTAAAGTGAACAGGCACAAAAGAAAGACTAATGATTTCTAGATCATGATATGCAAAAATGCAAGTCTAATAGCTACTGCCGTGGTGATTGTATAAGTATCTGTATAAGTATCCCATCATACCTTCCCATTCATGAAGAATTATTATCTCTAAGAAGATTGTTAACTCTAGGAGGAAAATAATGTGAGACCCGTTCTCATAGAAGACTGTTGATCATCCTGCTTTCATAGTAAAGGTCATAGGACTTCCCTGAACTAATTCTTCTTTGAAATGAAGCACATCCATTAGGGAAAAGACAATCTGTCCTGATTTTCAACTTGCCAGTGATAAAAATGTTTCTTAAAACTTTGAAACTTACTTCATTAGCTACTTACCCTTGCAAGACTTTTTCTCACTTTTTTTTGTGATTTTGTTGAGAATTGAGTTTATGGTGAGATTTTGAATTTATTTTGAGAGAGAGGTTATTTGCTGAGTGCTATAGTACAGTTCTCAGAATGTGTGGATCGGAGTGAATGGTTGTCAATTTATTGAGGGTGGCAGGTGAAATTCAGTGCTGATAAGGTAATGCATACTAGAGGGGATAATTTGAATTTCTCACATTGCAGATTTCTAAATTAATTGTAGTCACTGAGGGAAGAGACTTGGGCAATGTATTGGACAGCTCAGTGAAAACAGCTGTTCAGCGTGCTACAAAAGAAAAATGCTAGGACATTTAAAAACAATTCTAAAAACTTTTATTATCATGAAGCTAATCTGTTGCTATTTTCTTACGTAGCTTTTGTCAGATTCTGACAACGTCATCTCAGGAAGCGATTCGTCAGGAAAAGACAGAATTCTAGAAAAGGGTGAGGAGAAATTTAAGTAAGGGAATGCCTTTTTGTAAGGGCTGTATTAATATTGTTTCATTTGAAGAGAGTAAATAGTGTCAGCCTTAAGAATAAGCAAAGATAAACCGAGTTCTGGTATCCTATGAGGATACATGGAAGGCAGAATTACTGAATGCCTTCTTTGCTTCAGTCTTCACTGCTATGGCTGGCCCTCAGGAATCCCAGTCCCTCTATATAAGTGAGGAAGACTGGCGAAAGGAAGGCCTTCCCTTGGTTCAGGAGGATTGTGTGAGAGATCAATTAACCAAACTGGACACCTACAAATCCGTGGGACCCAATGGAATGCACCCAAAAGTGGTGAGGGAGCTTTCAGATGTCATTGCTGAGCCACTCTCCATCGTCTTTGAGAGGTCCTGGAGGACAGGAGAGGTGCCCGAAGGCTGAAGAAAAGCCAGTGTCACTCCAATCTTCAAAAAGGGCAAGAAGGAGGACCCAGGGAAATACAGGCCACTCAGCCTCATCTCCATCCCTGGAAAGGTGAGGGAACAGCTCATTCTGGAGGTCATCATTAAGAAAGTGGAGGAAAAGAAGGTTATCAGGAGTAGTCAGCATGGATTCAGCAAGGGGAAATCGTGCTTGACCAATCAGATGATAGCTGTCTGCGATGGCATGACTGGCTGCATAGATGAGGGGAGAGCAGTGAACGTTGTCCACCTCGACTTCTCCTCCCCCTCTACTCTGCCCTAGAGAGGCCCTGAGAAACTACTGGAGAGAGTCCAGAGGAGGACTACGAGGTTGATGATGGGACCGGAGCATCTCTGCTATGAGGAAAGGCTGAGGGAGCTGGGCTTGTTGAGCCTGAAGAAGAGAGGTCTGAGAGGGGATCTTATAAATGCTTGTAAGTATCTTAAGGGTGGGTGTCAAGACAATGGGGCCAGACGCTTTTCAGTGGTGCCCGGCGACAGGACAAGGGGCAATGGGCACAAACTGAAGCATACGAAGTTCCATCTGAATGTGAGGAAGAACTTCTTTACTTTGAGGGTGACGGAGCACTGGAACAGGCTGCCCAGGGAGGTTGTGGATTCTCCTTCTCTAGAGATATTCAGAACCTGCCTGGATGAGGTCCTGTGCAACCTGCTTTTGCTGACCCTGCTTGGGTAGGGGTTTGGACTAGATGATCCCCAGAGGTCCCTTCCAACCCCTAAATTTCTGTAATTCTGTGATTCTGTGATTTAGCTTTTTAAAAAATAGTGCTCATCACTTGAAATGGACAGTAGACTTTGAAGTGAAAAGTGCTTTTTTTTAAAAAAACACCTATTAACTGATGAGGTGGAAATAAATTTACCCGGATATCATAGAATCCTAGAAAGTTTTGGGCCGGAAGGGACCCCTAGAGGTCATCTAGTCCAACCCCGATATAGCCAGGTTATTCCATAATTGTCCAGTAGGAATTGTTTAGTAAGACAGGAGATAAAGCACCATTGTGACTATCCATTGTGGAATTTCCCATGTTTAGTTCCATATTTAGTTTCCAATTACTTGTCATGATTATCAGTTTATGTGATAGGGATAATACCCTGGCCAGAGTTACATATGATTAATTAAGAGCTTTTGATGTTATCAGATCCTTCAGCTTTACTTTGCTTTCAGATCATCTGCAAAACTTACCCAGTACAGAAGCAAGACTACATTTCTGCTCTAGAAGGGAGGAAAGGAAGAGCAGGGGAACTAGAGGTCAACTAAGTTTGATGAATTTAAAAATGACATTTGCGAAAGACTTACTTTGTTAGGCATACCTTATTTTTTGGCAGTATGGCTATATGGCCGTATCTCACTTTTCATCTGTAGCACTGAATGAGGAGAAAACTTCAGTGTTCCACTTGGCAACTTTAGGTTCGTAGGAGTTATAATGCTGAACTTCATGGAAAAGACACATGAGATTCTTCAATGACTCTAGGTACCTTAATAACTAATGGAAAGTTGTTCGTAGTTTCTGTTAAAGTAATGTCTTATGGTCTTCAAATCTACTTCTGACTATTAGGTGCTCAGTAACTTTGAAGCTCTGTCCTTCAGTAGCTGTAAGATAGAAGAACTTTCTTCAAGTTTGCGTCAAATTACAAACTTGGTCTCCATCACTGCTTCTTCAGACTTTCTGCTGTGAAGAGAAAGAAAAGAAAGGTTGCTGCCACTCTTTGAGCCTCCATCTACATCCCTGTGTTTGCTACAGGTAGCTTTCTCAGCAATATGATTCCTCTCAGCTTTCACTCTCTAGGAACTTCTCATTAAAGTCTTGTTCATATCTCTGCTCCTCCTTATAAGATAATCAAAGAGCAGCATGAGCACTTCAGGTACTCTTCTGTAGATTCAGTAAGTCACCTTTGCACCGGTTTCTCTTCAGATAGTGGCTGCATTATTAAATCCACTGTTAAATTAAAAAAAGACTTGAGTCCTAATGGTATGTTTGAAATGCCTTTAAAAAAAAAAACAGGTTAGATTTTTGAGTTAGAAAGCTATTATTGCTTTAAAAGCTCATCTGATACAGCATTCCAAAGTTAAAAAGGTAACAGTAGGAATTTCTACTTTTTAGTAACATGCAATTCTTGTTAAAAAACGTGGGTAACCTTATCACTTTTTTCAATATGAATATTTCTTAGATTAGGAGAAAGAAGAAAGATTACTTTTTGTGAAAAATTATGTAGAGAGAAAAGTATGTGGCAAGCGTGTATTAAAAAAATTGAACCTTAGAATAGATACGATGAAGATCAGTTGCATCATTTTAAGGTAAGAAAATGGTGCTTGATAAAAATGAAATTTATAGTGCAGTTGTTTATCATACAGACATCATCCTCAAAAAATGCAAAAGGATACTGTTAGCTCTTGTAGGAAGTCAAAAACATTGCCAAGTGTCTGAAATAAGGTCTTGTTTAGCTATCATACAGAAAAACAATACTGAAAAATGAGAGTACTACTTCCATGATGTCCACCACCTATTGGAAGATCTTAGCTGGGAATGTTCTGTGCGTTTCTGTTCTGTTTTGGGACAGGATGGACTAGAACAATGTATGCTAACCAGTTTGTGCCACAACAATCATCATCTGTATTTTTTTATTCAATATACATGAGTCACAGACTGGAGGATTTTGTGGTGTTGGTTCCATAGTTGCAGTTCTAAGGTACCTTAATCTTGAGGACAACTTAATGTTTGCAAAATGCAGGACTTCATTTAATTCCTAACCCTGTTTTCTCTCTCTTTGTTTTGTTTTTTTGTTTTATCAGTATAGCAAAACTTACATGGTTCCTTTTTCCTAAGGTTTCTTCCTCCTTCCTGATAGGAACTGAGAAATCAAATACTCAGTTTGTCCATTAACAATTGCTAACTCCATCACTATACTAAAACATTTTTTCTTCTTGCTAAGAGCAAAACTGAAAAAATGTGTAATTTTTCTGTGAAGTATATGTATACATACTCAGATAAACAGTTGTAAACACCCTTGGCTTTAATACATGCAAAAGCTATTCTCATTTGCAGTTTGAACCTGTACAACAAAGTATAAATACTATTAGAAATTCGAATTTAATTGCTGAATGGAGAAATACCAGTTCTAATTTTGCCTCTAGTCTGTGGCAGACCAAGTCTAAAAAACTTATGTTAAGCTGAAAACAAAAGAGTATCAGATAAAGTAATGCTTGGCATACTTAAACATTAGGTTCACAGGATTCGCTTACTGATGACATTGCTATGGGAATACACTACCTATTATGTTTATTAATTGCAAATGTAATTTCTAAAATATATTAGGTTACTTGTTTTGCATATTGTCCTTCTTAATTACATGGAAGACCATGTCTCAGAAGAAAAAAATAGAAAAGCATGCAAATATTATTTTCACTGGCCTTTTGTGGTATTTTGGTTTTATTTGCATGTTTGAGCTAGAAAAACAAAGTATTCATAAAAAAAAATCCTCTGCAATGCCTGAGCTTTATAGATGTTACCAGTCACGAGTGTAAGGAAATTATTTTCTTTCAGTAACTTATTTTTTTAATATATATAAAAGTAGAGATCAATCCTAATCTTGCTGTTAGTTGATAGAGACATTTGACTGAGTTCTGCCAGGTACTGAGTGCTCTAAGCATCCAGCTGAACCTATGGCTATTGAGAGTACTCAGGAATTCACAGGATCAGGTCGTAATTAAGCGAAGCTAAAATTGTTCTACATTTTAAAATTGCAGTACACATGACCATAGCCCATCGGGGAGCTAAGAAAAGATAATCCCGTGGTTTGCTTTGAGGCAATTACTGTATGTCCCTTTCTGCCTGCAAGAATCACCTTGTCACATCCCTCACTTGCATCAATCCACCACTTCCTCTTCCCCCCTTCTATTTTTGTAATCCTGCCCTTTAACAAAAATAGAGTTTAGAGGATGACATGAAAAGGAAAGTTGCAGATGTACTGAAATATGTGCGGTCTTTCTGCTAGTTGCAGAAGGATTAGAAACAGCTGGTGAGTTAGTGTACTGCAAGCAAAATAGACTTACTTATCAAATGAAAACTACAAAGCTAATACAGCTAGCCTGAGTTGGTCATATTCTGCCACTAATCTACACAGAGATGGTTTCAAGGAAAGGGAATGTTTTGCTTCAAAATTAATATGTCTTTATTTTAGCAAGCAAGATAACTTTTTCTATGCTTTCTGTCTTTTTTCTTCACCTTAACATCTATAGCGGGAGTAAATTATGATGGATATTGTGGTGATGTGAAGCAAGGATAGTGTCTTACCCATACTAAATTCACCTTTTCTTGCTACTTAAGATTTGAATTCCATACAGAAAAGCTACTCTATTCATCTATTGTGATCCGTGCTAAAAAGGAATTTATGAATGTATCTGATCACTGTTGAAGATGATTATAAAAAAAAGGGTAAAAATGTTTAACCAGTATTGTTTTTACCTCTACAGTTGTAAGGCACTGCCTGGCTCCGTTTGAACCACATGTACAAGAGGAAAATAAGACAGGTGTAATTTGCATAAATTATTAGAGAGAATCATTAGAAGCAAGCATGTGAAAATGGAAGTGCTAGATTCTGAGTGATCCCTGCCCTCACTGTGGCAGAGTCATCTCCCATGAGCATTTTCTGGAGAAGGGTTGGAAATGAAAGTGGGAAACATTAATTACAGATCAATACCCCATGGAAGCTCCTCTACTGGACCAGCATTTTCAAAACTGGGGAGTAAGTCAGAAACTAAAAGAGGATGGGACAGAGAATGAGCTGGTTTCTGTACTGCCTTTTCCTTTTCATGGTTGCAGATCAGATAGAGTTACTGTGTAGCTGAAAATATTGACTTCATTGCAAAACAGTTAGAGTGTGGCTGAATTAAAATGTTGCCCTTCTTCCTCCCAGCCGGATGCATTGCTCCAAAGAAATCATACATTTCAGGGATTTTGCTTCCTTTCTTCTCTGTTAGCTCCCTGGCCTCCTTGCAGAAGTTACAAGATTTTTCTTTCAAATGATGTTGTGTTGTAGTATTTACTTTTTTTTGTTGTTTTTTTCATTCTGCTGCACGGACTAAATACAGTAATTTGGGAAGCCACAGGATTACCTTTTATGTTCATTGTTATTCTCTTCCTGTCTCTCCCTGGGAAGTAACAAGCCGATACTATCTGTAGATTTTATGTACTTATAAAATCCATGTTCATGTTCTATCTAAAGATTTCTGCAGGAAAACATGAATCAGATTTTTCAAAGAGCTGTTGTAGTATTGAAAATATTACAAATCTTATACCAGTTTGATTGTAAAAAAAAAGGATTTCTAAAATATGGAGTGATGTCCAACAAGGAAGCGCAGCATCTTGAATTTTACATCTTAGATATCTGACTTTGAAAAGCAAAAGACAGAAAAAAAGATATTTGCAATTTAAAAATGGGTTTAGTATCAATCTATATTTAAAAACTCTTTTGACCATGGGAAACAGATATATGGTGCCACAAAGGCTTAATTGCAAGTAGTAATGACATAATTAATTGATGGAAAAGGCATAGAAAGGAAAAAAGTAAAAGTAACATTCAACAAAATAAAAGACCTGTCAAAGACAGTTAAATACCTCCTTTTTCCACTAAAGACAACTTTACTGTTGACTTTAGCATAGCCAGTTGTTTTTTTTACAGTGGCAGACTCTCAAACGCTTCTTATGTGCTGTACGGTGTGAATTTACATGCAATCTTGTCTGTAAAAGTGTAGTAAAAAAACCTGTGAAGTATAAAACCAGAAAAGATGTGCAATGCATTATTGCATTTCTATTCTTTTGCTTTAATGCAATTTTAATTTAATCCGTAACATTACAATATTCACAATATTGATATCTATACAGGAAATATTTGCATAGATATTTAATGGATGTGTTTATGATTAAAAATAATGTGTTTCTTATGTCTATGAAATGAGGAAAAATCAATTATAATAAAGAAAATTAAATATAAGTAACATAAAAAAGCACCAGTTGACCCAAGTCACATTTCCTATAGATGTTTAACTTGCAGTTCATGTATTTCACTGAAGTAAACTTCAAACTACATAAACTATAATAGTAAAATTATTTTAGCTAACAGATTCAAATACCAATTGTCAGATATGGTTTGAATAATCATTTCCCAAAAGGAACTTTGTAGCTTGACCTTTTGATTTTATTACAATGCACTACCTTTCCACAAGCCTTTTTAAAGTAGCACAACACCATCTGTGGGTACATTAGGTATTTATTTATTTCCTATGTAAATGTCTTAGAACAAAGTTTGAGTACATTTATTAAGATAATTTGAAACAACCTATTGGGACATAGAAAAAAAGGGCAGTGCTGATTAATGTATTTTTTTGTTAATACACTATTGGTATCTCTTTTTTTTTTTTTTACATGACAGCATCTGATTCATAGTTGTGCCATAGAAGACATTCCAAGTAACCAAGATTTTGTACATTAGTCAAATGGTATACAGTTTCTACTTGTCTGATGTAGCTGCTGCTACTAATGACTATAGTCTATGAGGAAACCCCCCCTATAGTACCATTAAACTTTACTGATATGAATGCCTACATGACTACATGATTGACTGCAATGATAGTCTCAGAGCCTAAAAATGTCTGTGGCCATTTCCAGCCAGTGCCAACCACTATGAGTCTTTGCTGGTTGTAGTATGGCGTTGGAAGTAGTGAGGCAGTCCTTATGAATTCATGATGAAATGCATTGCTGTGCTTGTTTTGCATATGTGCATGAGGGGAGATAGGCCTTTCTCTCCTGGAATCTAAACCAGAAGAAATAGAAGTCATCGATACGATCTAAGCAGCAAACTGTGTTTCCCTGGTTCATGGTCAGGTCCCTTCTTGCTTTTAGAAACAGTGAAACAGAAGAAACAACTCTGCGCTACAATACTGTGATGGTAAGCATAGTCAGAATAATGCCAGCAATATATAGATGGATGACACCAAAATAATCAGCTTGTGGGTGAGGCACTGCAAAGATGTAGGGATCAAAGATGCTAGTGCCAAGGCAATGAAAAGGTGGGGTAATCTTCTGGAGTGTGGTGAAAGAGTCACTCTGAACTCTTGCCTTGCTTGATACATCACCAAACAACAGTTGCCTTTATATAGCATTTTATATGTTCCAAACCATGTCTGGATTCTTGCAATGCTGTGCTGAAAAACGTTCGGAAGCATCGCTCATCGCTCATTCTTATTTTTTACTACCATGAAAGCCAGCTGATCTTCCCAGGAACCTAGTGGGCCTGTGGCTCAGAAACACAGAATCACAGAATCACAGAATGGTAGGGGTTGGAAGGGACCTCTGTGCGTCATCTAGTCCAACCCTCCTGCCGAAACAGGGTTACCTACAGGAGGCTGTAGAGGACCTTGTCCAGGCAGGTCTTGAATATCTCCAGAGAAGGAGACTCCACAACCTCCCTGGGCAGCCTGTTCCAGTGCTCCGTCACACTCAGAGGGAAGAAATTCTTCCTCATGTTCAGACGGAACTTCCTGTGCTTCAGTTTGTGCCCATTGCCCCTTGTCCTGTTGCTGGACACTACTGAAAAGAGCTTGGCACCATCCTCCTGACACCCGCCCTTCAGATATTTGTAAGTATATATTAGGTCCCCTCGCAGCCTTCTCTTCTTCAGGCTGAACAAGCCCAGCTCCCTCAGCCTCTCCTCATAGGAGAGACATTCCAGTCCCCTCACCATCTTTGTAGCCCTCCGCTGGACTCTCTCCAGTAGCTCCTCATCTTTCTTGAAGTGGGGAGCCCAGAACTGGACAGAGTACTCCAGATGAGGCCTCACCAGGGCAGTGTAGAGGGGAAGGAGAACCTCC
>Ga0065711_1000438_pt1 | contig 67004 bp, 46 predicted proteins | sample Hoacrofraction12_FD_59098 | JGI IMG/M metagenome (GOLD analysis project Ga0065711, IMG submission 59098) | Hoatzin crop microbial communities from Cojedes, Venezuela - Epithelial fraction 12 v2 (version 2) | ecosystem: Host-associated > Birds > Digestive system > Esophagus > Crop | place...
TCCTTCTCTGGAGATATTCAAGACCCGCCTGGACAAGGTCCTGTGCAGCCTGCTGTAGGTGACTCTGCTTCGGCAGGAGGGTTGGACTAGATGACCCACAGAGGTCCCTTCCAACCCCTATCTTTCTGTGATTCTGTGACTGTGACTGAATTTAATTTTGACTATTTTGTGTCTTCTGTGCTTTTTTTCCTAAGCTAAGGCTAACAATTCTTATCATTTGTTTATCTCCCAATGTTTGAATTAACTGTCAACAGCACAAAATATTACGGTGTGTAGTGTGTTGTTGAGGCTACAGGTAGAGGAAAATACTGTGAAATTTACTTATATTGAATAGAGATTGCATTGCAGATTTCAGGCGGTCCACTTAAGCTCCTGAAAGACCTTTCGAAAGAAGCAGTGATTAATCCTTTTAATTATAAAGCCACAGGCAAGGCAGGCTGTTGTGTGCCTTAAGACAATATTCATCAAAATTAATATGCAGGCATTTCTACAAGTACCGTATGATCTTTCTCAGTAAGAACATTTTCACTGTTTTGTATGAGTTCTGTATGATTTGATTGTTAGGTAAAATGCATTACCAAACCTTTTTAGCACTTCATCTGAGTATAAAATTACTTGGCGATATATTTAGGAATACCTAGTGCTTCTAAGCATGTACCTTTTTTATGTCCCAAGGGAGGTTGTAAACCTGAGTCTGGAAAGCACTTTTTTTCCCTCCTTTTTTTTTTCCCCCTGCCTCTCCTCTGTGCTCGGGAGGTGAGAGGATGAGAAAGTTGTATTTTAACGTTTCTCCAGTTAACACTAAAGGTGTTAGTCTTCTTATTCTTGGAGGCCACTAGTTAAGGGCATAGACCGTTCTGTGGGCCGTGACTCAGATCCTTAAATCCACTGCCTCTAAGTCGCAAGGCCTAACGTGCAAATTTTAGGTTTTAACCACGTGTAAGCATGTGATGACTTGATGTGAGTCAAGTGGTTCGTATAGGAATTTAATCTTAGTTGTATGTGTAAATGTGCCTCCTTCTTTTGTCATCTCTGATACATACAGTGTAATTGTTCATGATGCTTTTCAGTAAAATGTGTTTTAATAAAATACAGAGGTTTCCGAATTGAATTTTTAGACTTTCATCTGCTTTTTAGTTTGCTTATGCCTTATAGCAAGTGCTGTTTCTTTATGTAGTTGTACCTTCTGCAACAACTTCTGATACTGCTATAATTATATGAAGTTGATACAGGCTGTTAGTGTAGGTCTGTAATGTGTAGCTGACTTGTCACAGCACATTTGGATCATGAGTTGTGTGTGACTGACTAGTTAGTTCAGGGTCTTACAAACATGGTTTTGGCTCCCAGTTGTTTTACATGCAATTAAAAAATCCATATTATTTCAGGCAAACTGGCCCTTTCCTGAGGTAATTCTTGGATTATTGTATGTCGGGATAGGGACAGGGCATGGTCTGAAAGTCTTGTTCCAGGTAAAACTTTTAACGTGATTCATGCAACTTCTTGTTTGTTGTAGCCCCACTACATATGTTTTGGATGAAGATGAGCCTCGCTTCCTCGAAGAAGTTGATTACAGTGCAGAGAGTAATGATGATCAAGACATTGAATTAGCTGATAATGAAGGTGATTACGAGGCAACTAATCAAGAAGATGCACTTTCAGACTCAGATTCAACAAGGGTACTCCTATCTTGAACTGTCTTTGCAGCCAGTACTAGGAAATTAAGTATCCTGGATTTTCATAGTCAAATACTTGCTCAATTTGTCTACCAAGGGGATAAGCTTAAGCAACCACAAATAACAGGGCCTGCCTAGCTCAAGGACAGTAAATATTTCTGCTTTCTGATAAATTGGCATTTGTTCTATTTAAGGAGTTCTGTGTTTTCTTTTAGCACTGAATAGATAAGTTTATTTACCATTTCATTTTCTACTAAATAGCACCGCATGGCATTTTGTGTCCTTAAACCCTGTCTTCAGAAGAATGAATTATAATCTGTGGTGTTTCAGAGTACAGAAACTAATTCTTTGTGGTACGGTTCTTTGAGCTGCTTCCTGAATAATATGTATGTACAGATTTTCTAAATTAATTTGTGTACGTGTGTGTATATGCGCGTGCGTATACTGAGGTGAAGAGGTTATTTTTCAACATTATTTCAAAGATACTTGATTGTGTTTGGAGTAATGTAGTGCCTGCTCTGGAACCATTCAATAATTACTAAATTAAAAGTGAAAAAGTGATGTATGAATTGTTGCACTTGTTTATTGCTTCTGAGGAATGTATGGTTTTGCCACAGTACTAGTTGAAAATATGTGTCGTCTGTTCACAGTTCAGGAATTTTGCACAGTGGCCAATGCAGCCTGTTCTACAAGAACTATACACTTGTATAAAACTCTTTCCCATAAAATAGGCGTGGTTTAATATGAAGAGGTTTTGGGTTTTTTTTACGTGTACGTGACTACAAGAAGTGATTAGATATGTACACTGTATGTACGTTCAGGTACCCAGGTGCTCAGTTTTTCTTGTTGAATATACACATAGTTAAAAAGAGTTCACTTTGCTAGGGGCACATTAGCTATATATACAATTCATAATGCTTTAAGAGGAAAGATGCATTTTGGTTTAAACATCTTTTGCCTTGTCTCAATGCAGTGTTAACCCTGCTCTGAGAAGGGGATTGGATTGCAAATTCCTGAGGTCTCTTCCAGCCTGAGTAGTTGTGATTCTGTATTCTTCATGTTTAAAGTCAAGCTGTCAGACATTGGATTTACACTTGTTCATCTTCTCCTGTCATCTGCTAATTCTTATGGCCTCTTGCCTGTGCTTAGAAGAAGATCGAATAGAGAAATGAAGTTGTACCCTGTTGTTTACAGAACTGACATGTTTTGCAATGAAAAATATTTTTCCAAAATTATTTTTACTTCATGCGACCTAATTGTGGCATTCATTTTCTGCTGCATGTGCTAGGGCTTGAAGAACATGAAGAACAGCACTTCTGAGTTACAGCAGGTTTTTAACTGGTGAGAACTGCGTATATGTCTACTGTTGCAAATAAAACTGTTTTGGAGAGGAAGGGTGCCTTTGGTAGAAGGATAAAAAAAAATTGAAGAGAATTAACTATAGCAATGATTCTCAGTCAGGAGATGGATTTTTGCCAGGATCTGCTGTTTCAAATGCAGTGTTGTTTGGTGGTGCCTGTCCATACCATCCTGATTTTGAAACTGGGGGAGGGTTTTTGGTCCCTGCTGATATGCTACTGTATTTTTGTTTAAGGCTTAAATTTGTATTAGTAATCATGCAGTTTTGAGGTGTAAGAGTAGAATGGAAACATTTACATTCTTGTCCCTTGATAAATTTCCCTCTCTAGCGAAAATTAGCGTTCCTTGTGTTCTGTGAACTACATACTGCAAATAAGGAAGTTTATTTAATATCCTGTTGAAGAGGAGCCATCTGCGTTGAAACTGTAGGGGAATTTGGGAATCTGCCAAACGGGACGATTAATCTTGCCACAATGTTTAAACTGTCTTTATGTCATCCCAACGAGAGAGTGCAGAATGCTCATATTGCTGTGTCAGTCTTACACTAGTTATCTGCATAAATAGGTCTTCATCCTCAATGACTCTTACTTCAGTATTTTATATAAATAATTTGACTTCAATTTCAGGTGATGCAGGATGGCACAGGTTGATTAACCCCATTGTGCATTTCGCCTTGGTTTTCGTATGAATCTGTGTTAATCCTGAAGCACCGTTGTCATACTACAGGCAAGACTAGAAATGTACTTCATCCATTCAGAAAGAATTGTGGCTTAGTAGTACAAAGTCGTCTCTTCATACAGAGTAAATACGCATGTGTGTTCTTCTCATGTCTCCTACAGCTTTTAGTCTGTGCAAAGGAGGAGTCATTCATGACTTCTATAATGGCTCAGGATAACCAGCACTTTACTAAAAGAATAATGTTGTGTTTATACGTTAGATTCCTAATGCACTTATGCATTAGGTTAGGTGTATGCATTTGATTAGATGAGATGTCTGTCTGGCAGTTGTGGGTCTGAACTTCTACCAATGCAGTTCCAATGCAAGAGTGAAACTTCGTCATTACCTTACACGTTGTTGAAAATGCGAAGGCCATTACTGCTTACATGTTTTGCGGCACTGCTTGGTGTGCCTTCTGAAAGGCAGAGTCTCCATTCGTGCTCACAGGGATGCCCGTTCTTGGATAGAGCTGCCACAGTGGTAGATGCTTCACGCTGTTATCCCCTTTTATCTGTTTTGGTGGGAAGTCCGGTGTTCAGCTGAAAATGGAATAGCTGAGGCTTGAGCACACGCTCCATTGTGTTACTGTGGCACCACCCCAAACAAGTGGGCAGAATGGATAGCAAAGAATGGCAGCTTCTTGAACTGTCACAAATCAGTCATCTAGCACGGCCTGCCCCAGACAGTTGACTGTCTTTATTTTAGGCGTTGGCATTCCAATGCGTATCTGATTTTAAAAGATGCTCTTTAAGCATGACTGTTTCTGTGTAGGAAAAGAAGATACTCTTAAATCTTTTTTCCAGTAATAACATCAAAAAAGATTATAAACAATAATTCCATCCGTGTTATTTACTGTCTTGCTTCTGAAGAATTGCTGGATGATCAGTTGCTTTATTCCCTTTCCAGGTATAATTCAAGTTGCAGCACAAATTTTAGTATTGTGTCTTCACTGGTGACGTCCCCTGGTGTAATGTAACTTAGAGCCAAGACTGTAGTTTGTGCCAAAATCTTGCGTGGTAGTTTTTGGAGGTGGATTGTTTTGTCAGCCTCAATTCTCAGAGAGAACTGGTTAGAATCTCAAAGATGACCAGTAGTAGTAAACACTGTTCACAAAATGCAAAAATTCAACGTTTCAGATAGTTTTCTGTTGTAATGCTGTGATAGTTATAATTGTTGCAGTGTTATGCATGCCCCAAATAACAATACTTATTAATAAAAATACATAATAAAGAATTAATTACAATCACTTTGCTTCCCTATTATTGGTTAGAAATGTTTAAAGGATTTCTCATCATAGCATTTGCAACAGTGTACCTACATATAAGAACTGGGGTGTGCTTAGCATTTAACAAATGAGGATATTTTTGTTCACCATCAAGTTAAAGTCAGTGTGCTGCGGACTGAAGAGTACCATTTGCATATTAATAGATTGAATTATAACTTTCTTAAAAAGCTTAATATTCATCATTGTATGTAAAACTTACGAAGACTTTGGATGAGCCACAATGAAGGCCATTGCGGAGCACACGGAAGAGTCTTTTGGCAAGAATCTTTCCCTCCTGTGCAGCTAACTGACGGTTCACCTGATGTAGGAAAGGCACAGATTTATTCTTCAGTAAGTTATCCCTTTACAGTGCAACTCACACTGCAGTTGAAGACTAAGTTATTCTTACTATTTGTATTTTTGCCGTACCAATTTTAAAATCTGAGCCAAGTTTTTGAGGGAAAGCTTAAAAGCAGATCTTCTGATTGTATGGAGGTGTCTGAAAAGAGCAAGTGATTACTAGGAATCATCAGTGTTACTTTTGCAAATACATATGCAGTTTACCTAACTACATGTGCCATGTTAGTTTAAGTTCAACAACTTTCTTCACAAGCTCTGTTGTCCAAACTGTTGTAGGGTGTAGAAGAGTCACAGCGACTCTTAAATTTGTCTAAGGATGTATTTCTTTGATCTTAATGTTTCTAAGGTTGTCAGGATGTAAACCATTTGAGATGTGACCTTGCATCTTATTTGCTTAAATAAACTAACTGGAGATTGCTTTGAAAGAAGGTCTTCAAAATATGAAGTGCTGAACAGCTTGGACACCTAGTAAAGGATACATTATCTTAAATTATGGATGGCTTGGCTATTTTTAGTAGTATCATATAGAGAATTTGTTTAATTCCTGTAAAATACTTCAGAACTATGAGCACACCCCCTTAGTTCTTCTCTTATTAGAAAAAGTTAGGTGCAATTATTTTTTTTTTTTTTTTGTAAAAAAGCATAATATTGTTACTACAGCTTTTGAACCAGTTCAAAAAGAATCATTGCTGCAAATTACGGGTTTAGCAACAAAGGAAACAGCACACCATAGGATCTGTTGATCCAAATTATGTGGTTACCAAATGCCAACCAGCTGCTGGTTTTTGATGCCTGTGCAGCATTCTTACCATGAGATGTTTTTGCTTAGTGTGTGCCCTTCTTTCTTGGAATGGGGTTATGTAGCATGCATCATTTTTCATGGCAGATTGGAAGAATACGTACTTACGCTAGCAGCACTACACAGCACTACTGTAGTTTTTCACTGGGCTAAATGCTAAATAATGAAACAACCTGACTAACAAAATTCCACAATACTAAGTCCATACATGAAACACCGCTGTTAATGTGGAGTGGGGAGGTTGACTTACAGTGACCTGAAATAGGACTCTTTTTCACACTGTCACTCCAGACTTGCAAAGGTAAGATAATAAACATACCAAAGAATGTCCACAATTCACTACAGACTAAGAACTTTTTTCAAAACCCCAGACTACACTTACCCATCTTTTGTCCCACTCACTTCAAAAGAAAAAGGTCTAGATTCGCTTGTTGTGTATTTAGAGAATAAATCTATCACTCAATTCTTCTATTTTTTTCCCCTGGAAAAGGCAACTGGAGTCTAAAATGATGTAATACTATTGTAGAAGCCTTCATACAGCTTAATCTGCATGAGGTGTCTCAGTTTAAGGTAAATTCTAAGATTATTAGAGAAGCTGTTAAAGTCATAATGAGGTTTGCGACAGAACATGTAGGTTCGTGGCCCAGGAATGGCCAAGGCAAGGGTTAGCTTTTACAGAACAGCAGTCTTGCTTCCCCTCAAACCTGAGAACAAGACAAAGGTTATTTGCCTTCCAGACCGCTGGGGGGGGCGGTGTAGGCTGAAGCCAAAACCCAGGTCATGCAGACCATGTTTTATTTACAGCTTGCAGTTTTCTTACATTTAACCCGAGCACCTGAAACAGCCCTGGGAGGCTACTGGCTTTTGGAGTTCAATTGCTTTGCCCTGGGGTGGTCTTTCATCAGCTGATGGGTTGCAGACCGCTCTCCTTAGCAAGGCTCACGTAGCTTTTCAGAACTGTTGTCTCCTTTGGCTGATCATTGAGGAAACATGAACTACTCTTAGATGGCAGCATGGTATTTGTGCTCATTTCGTTCCGAAAAGAAAATGAACATGATAATATTTCGGCATAATCCATACTTGAAGCACAGAGTAAGGAAGACATGTGTTCTTTGATATTTTGTATGATACTTGCTTAATTGTACCATATTTACATGAATGTTGCTAATGATACAAGCAGTCCAGCAGACCCCACAGATTAAGATGGCTTAGTTGTACGTTTTATGAAGACAGACTGGAATGAGGTCTTTCTCACAAACCCTCAGCCAACCGTCTGCCTTAATACTTGGCTTTCATCCATCATCGCACTTAATTTGATTTAGTACAATACACTACCAAATGAAAAATCCTAAACTGGGTCAGACGGTATTCCAAAATAATGTATGCCTGGGGTTTTTTGTCCTGTGAAGAGCGATGAAAACAGATTCTCTGCAACAGTCGTGCTGCTGTTACAGCTTGTGTACAATCACAAAAGGGACAAGTTCAGATGAGATAGATCTTGTGCATGTGTACGCTTGCACACTAGCTCAATTAAATCCACATCTGCTTTAGGTTACTTTGTTCTTCTAAAGCATCTCGTCTGGTCAAACCAGTCCTTTAGCATAAGTGATTTTTCCCTCTTCCTTTGGGTTTGACCTCGCTGTTGACAAAAGTTTTCTGTTGTGAATCACATCAGTCGGAATTGCTTTAAAACTGCTGTTATCAAATGTACACCTTGAGTGCGTTCCGGAATGAAAGAAGGTGCCCCAAATTATATGTTTAAATACAGTAGCTCGTTACTCAGTATGTCAGCTACTAGTTCCTTTTGTCCAAAGACTGAATATCTGGAACAGAAGTAGACTATATTTCAAAAGAACAATTTTTTGGATGTGTGTTACTGGAATGAGTGAATTCAGGAAGATTTTAACTATACAAATCCCTTTATGCTAAGCAGCTGGACACAAATTTTAACAGGGAAGTAAATAAAATCTGATGTACTCGAGCAGGAGTGGCTTCTGGTCAGCTAATTCTGTAACAAAGCCGAGTCACTTGGTGTTTCCTCTCACACAGTTTCTTATGCTGAGGAGAAAATTCTGTTATTCACAGTAGGGGAAGAAGCCTTAACATTGTTTACCTGGCTGCGTCTGCCTCACAGACCTTTGAGATTTGTGGGCAGATTCTCCTCTGCCCTGTGGTACGTGGAGAGGGAGGGAAGGATAAATTACAGCTTGCCAATCTTAAGGGTCACGTAGGCTAGAGCTGAAGACCGACCACCCTTGTCCGCGACTTGTCCGCTGTGGCAAGATGGCTGTGGGCGAAGCACCTATGGGCAAAGAAAGAAAATGGAAGATGGACATGGGAAATAGCTATTTTGTTTCTAGCCTATGGACAGCAGAGCCAAAGGGGGCCAGAACTCCTTGGCAGCCTGCGAAACTCCCTCTCCTCGGTCCCTGCCTTGAGCTTCCCCCCATATCATTGCGAGGACTGGCTGGGTGCTGGGGGCCCCGATGGAGCACTGGGGCCAGGCCACCGGCACAACCCAGAGCATCCCTGCGGCGGAACGAAAGGCAACGCTGGGTGTGGAGCAGGGTTGTTGCGATGGCATCACTGGTGGGTCGAGGATTCAAGAAGACACCAGCCTAGAAATCTCAAGGGAAAACTAGAGGGCAGCTGGGTGGGAATCACTGGGATGAGCCGCTAGTGCCAGTGTGTGCGTGGTGGGTGTCTCGCAGCAGGGCTGAGCACTCCACCGGAGCCCACCCTGCCTGTGGGACCGACTCCTGCATGGCCTCCAGAGCCTTGCTAGGGTGGTCAGCGTGCTGGGGCTTTGCAGACCAGCTCGCCAAATCCCACCTGCCTTTTGTGCATGCCAGCCAGTGAGCAAGGGCTTTACGATTTTATGTTGTGTATATACCTCGCTTGCAGCATCTCTTTGCACTCAGAGTAAGACGCGTGAACAAACGGGCCCAAAAGAAGGGTCATGGCACGTCTTGCAATCGCCAATCAACCTGCTTGGGCGAATCATACCAAATTTTGGCCCTTCAGGAACACAGCTGCCAGTCCACAGAAGCAGGATCCTTGGGTGTGTGGTTCTGTGAGCAGGAGGGCCAGGGATTCCAAGTAATTGCATGTTTCTAGGTTAAGACTTGCATTTTCCATTTCTCACATTCTCCCCCCCCCCATATTCATACAGATCTGTAATTATTGCCAACTAGATCATTAACACCTCTTTGTGAGAAAACAATTTTGTTCTACAAAAATGGGACATAAGCATTGCCTTACAATTTAAAATCATCACCTTAAAACCAGGATCCACCAACAAAGTTATCCCTGTTAAATTTAGTGATTTACTCCACAAGGATTTGTGCTCACCTTTAGAGGTGCTTATATGGATGGAATAATATAAATGGAGTACTTCAAGAAAACTTTAGAAATATTTGTCAGGTTTGAGGGTGGAAAGAACGTATCTGAGACCCCAGCTTTACATCCGGGAGGCCTTATGTGTTGATTGAGCACTGGGGTTTGCAGGAAGAGACATTTAAGCCACATGTGTCTGCTGGAGGCTGAGTAACTCTCAGGAAATTTGGAAAGGCATTTTCTCATTCCCAGCTGAAAGGCTTTATATGCCTCTAAGTGCTAAGGATTTAAACTATACCAAAAGAGGAAGAGAAGAGGTTATGGTACTGCAAACTAAGGAGATGGCAAAGAGGTTTCAAATAGCTCAGATGTACTTATTTTCAATGCCTCAAAAAAAAGAGGGGGACTGGGACATGACACAGTTGAAGTACAAATTCAATATTATTTCTGCAGTCACTCAAACTCTGAATTTCTAAAATTCAGGTTCTCAATTTTTAAGCTAATTAATTTTCAGTATTGACTAGATAGGAAAGAAGCTTTTTTTGGTATACTGACAGAAGAAGTTGTACTGTTTCCTACCAAAGACCACCTGCCACTTCCAGGCTAGAGCCATATATAGCATGAACCCAACCCCATTCTTTCTTCTTCATTTTAGTGGTATCCGTTAAAGCTTCATTCATAATGTGGGTCCATACTGTGAAAGAAATGTACCATTTTCCAACCCAAGGTTTGTAAATTGGAAAGGGCAGTTATATTACATCATGTAAGGATATAAAATATTGATTGCTATAATAAAAGCTGTGATGACTGGTAGTACACTTAGAATGCATTGCCTGATAGTATTACATACGTAAAAGATTCACATCCCCACATAATGCCAGTTATTAGAATAATCCCTTGAGAAAGCTTGTAAAGAGGTGAAAAAGCAGTCCATATGGCATTCAGCAGCGTAACATGTCTCAAAGCTGCAAGACTGTTCTGAGGAGAAGCTGTATCTTATTTTTACACAGAGTTCCTGTTTATGCATCTTAAATTTCATTATTTTCATCATACACATCTGGCTGCCAGCTAATAACTTACAACCAAATAAACAGTGGAAGACTGCACACGATATCTGTAGAAGTGTTGGAGCAGAAAAGCAAACGTCACTCCTTGTTTACAGGCAGGAGCCTTTCCAGGCAGCCCTATGAGTGGCAACTAAAGGTCATTTTTACACTGTGTTTCCCTGGTGACTGCTCTTCTGAGTGAGGGTCTCTAATGATGACGCAGGCCTTGGCCTAATGAAGTGGTGAAAGAGATGTCTTTCACTAGGTATTGACCATGAAATGCTCCCAGGAACCATTAAAATAATGTTTCCCTGTACTTTCTTCCTCTGGTTTGTTTTGATTTATGCTGTTGTCTTTTATTTATATGATAGTCAGTGACTAACCTATGAATGAGATGATAGTATAGAATAAATATCCAGTGTGTTTCTATATCCTGGCACAATTTCCAGGTTAACCATTTTCTTTCCTCACAGACTGGAAAAGATGCAGGACCTGTGCTGCAGAAGTAGGGAAAGGGTTTGTAACCTCATCTCTGCCATCAGCCAGTGTTGACAGCTCTAGAAAAGACGGGAGGACCCATTTATTAGCTCATCTAGCCAAATCCAAACTATCCCTAGCAGCCAGAAATTGTTTAAAAATCCTGCAGCAAAAGAGGTTTCCTTTCCCCCTTCATTAACTGACTGTACTTATCCAGTGCATGCAGATGTCACTGTTTTCGATATTGTTTACTACCTTCACTTAAATGAAGCGCTGTGACAGTTTCATCCCTGTGAAAGTCTCATGCTACAGTTTTTCTGTCCTATTCAATATTACCTGTGTGCTGTGTCTGAGACCATAGATGGCCACAGTCCACATCTTGTATTTCTAGGTGGAAATGGCTACAGTCACGAGTCAGTGACAAACCAGGGTGCCTGTTAAGACTTAATAGGTGTGCTAATGATGACATTAAACTATCCTTGTGAATTCACAGCTAACATGTAGGAGTCTGAGCAGGAAAGGCAGGACAGAAGCACTCGAATAGTCTGACCTCCAAGCTGGCAGCAATGCTCTTGTGGGAAAGAAATGACAACACCACAAATCTTCTGCCCTTCCCTCCTGTCTGTGCAAACACCTGAAAGTTCTGCGAGTTTCCAGTTTTGGGGAAACCTCAAAGATCTGCATTATTCCATTTTTTTGTAACTTTTGGGACAGTGGCATGAGACCGTGCAGTAAATTTTCAAAAGAGATTATTTCAGAGCAGTTTCTAAATATGATTCATATGATTTACTTGAAAATTAGCATAGACTTTACAGATGTTCAGGACAAGAGTCACCATTACATCTTACTTTCATTAATGCTGCTTAAAGAAAGGGTCATCAAGCAGCTCCTGTCTCAGGCTGGTCAGTGGTGGCTGAGAGAGCAATGCTTGTAGTTCAGCCCTGAGTTAGACTCTGAGAACTGCTGAATCCTGAGGAAACTTCTTGAATTGTGAATTACTTCTTATGGCTGACGAGGAAAATTCCCATTTTTTACTTCTGGTGCATCTAGCGGTTGACATCTAGTACTTGATCTCACTTTGTTTTTGCCTCCTTACAGTTCAGAAATCACTACAGAGAAGTCATCCTTCAATCTTTTCTTTGCTGAAGCAAGCGGACTGCACTTCTTTGGCCTGCTTTCCTGTAAAGCATCTGCCTAAACTTGGATTCATTCTTACAGCTTTTTCTGAGTGGTCCCTGGGTCACTGTTCAGCAGTTGTCATCAGAGACCATACGGTAACCCGGCGCTGCACACACGGATTCCCTGTTGCTGCGGACAGCATTACACCACTTTTCCCACTTCTATTAACCCGTCTCCTGGCCATACATCCAAGTATATCTTGGCCTTTGTGGTGAGAATTCGCATAGTTCATCTGCCTTGACTCAAAACTCTTTGCCTGTCTTACTGTTCTCCAAAACTGTAGTCACTATTCCAGAACAGTTTTCTATTTTTCAGATGTCTGACCTTGAAATTCTGTGCAGAAAAACTTGTGAGTTCAGCTAATCTTGCAATTTACTCTGTGTTCAGCTGGTAAGCACACTCCTTTTGGAGAATATGATCTCTGTTTTTCTTGCAAAAAGTAGAGACTTATATGCAGATCTTTAATTTAAATGAAACTTAAAAAACTCCCTAAGCATAATTTACCGTTTCAAAATACACCTGTTTAAAATTCAATGTAAACTTAAGACAATCTAAATTTAAGCAGATTGTAGAAGCAATTTAAAAATTTGGCTCAAACTTATTTTAATATTTAATGCCCATGAAAATTATGGACTTGTGATGTGGAAAGGAGTTAGTACGTCATAAGTGAGCCCAATGTAGCTAGGAAGGGCTCCTCGCTGTCGACCGTGGGAGTTGTCTGGCAAATGAAGAACAGATCAATCACCAAAAAAGTCACAGTGGTTAATACCAGCCTAGAGATCTAGATTTGGTGTCCACTGCTGCCTCTGCTTCATGGAGTTAGTCAGGTCCCTGCTCCTGGCTTCTCAGTGGCTGGCAAATGTCAGTTTCTGAAAGCCTGACTCGAGACCACCAAAACATTTGCCGAAGATGGTGGGAGCTGGTTCTGAATATACGAAGCGAAGTGCAATGCTTCACATTCCTTGTAGGGCACTGAGCATTTGTAATTATTTTGCATCTTAAATTCTCAACACTCCAGGTCCCAGCTAAAAAAATGGAGGAAACCCACCACTCTCTTACTTAAACATTTTGAGTTCGCCAAATATAAATACAGTGATGAGCATCACTGTATTTTAAACAAACTGTTTCGAAGAGTCCTGCAATGAACTTGAGGATTTTGGTTTCAGAATATTTTGAATAGTGTGAAGTTAATAAGGCAGGAGATTCCACACTGAACAATAGGGATGAAACAGCATATCAAATAGTTGCCCGTTAAAGGTATAGGGTCTCTTTCATGCAGTGAATGAGGCACAGATGCAAGGGGGGAAAGCAAGTTAGTACATAAATATTGCATCATAATTTATAATCATACGGGGCCTGAATGAAGTCTGTACAGGCAACTTTGGAGTTCTTGAATGCAGCTTTATTACGACATGAATGCAATTTTATATGGAGTGCAGTTAGGTCTTTCACTGCACTCCAGCAACCAGTAAATGCTGTTTCAATCTCACTATCTTCAAATGCTTCTATCAAGCTACACGTGTTGAAAAAAAGAACAAAAAATCTGACAAGAACTTTTTCATCTTTATATTAACATATGTAGAGCACATGGATGTTTTGACAGGATAACAATAAATATTATTAGTTTATTTACATAATAAAAAATCTCAAAGTTCCCTAAAATATCCCCATGCAAGTATTCAAACATCTGTTTTTATCTTGTCCTGATTTTCAAAGAAAAGTATGCAAAATAATTATCTTTAAAGCAGAAGAAAAAATGGTAACTTGCCAAATGTAAACTTACCTCTAACATCAAATCCCTCACTTGCTCTGAATATACATTGCTTTTACTTTAAAGATGGGCTGTTATTCATACTCTCGTTTGCTCTTTATGGCAAAGCAAAAACGAGTATTTGCTATTTCTTTCCACAGACCTTGGAAGATACAAAGTTCCAGAAAGCAGGAGGATTGCAAACTTGAAGTTTGTTTTTGTTGTTTGGCATCATACTTGAGGTTATGAAAGATCAAGCAGCTTTCTTGAATGTCACAAATAGTAGGAAAAAAAAAAAGATATTTCAGCAACTTACTAGCCTAGAAAAGGATCACAGAAAGAATTAAGCTTGGGATGTTCATAATGTGAACATGCAAAATTAATTTCTCATATTCCATCTATTTTTTCCCTACAGAAATTGCTAAAGATACCAGAGAAATACAGAAGGTATACAAATACCAAACACAGCTTTCTGGCGATTCAGCATGTCTAAAAACCAAGACTGGGATAATTTTTGGGCTTGTAACAAAAAACCCACAACAGTTACTGTCCTCAGCTTTTCCCAGTTTTGCAGAGGATACAACATCTTATTAATGGTATTCTGAGTGGAAGCAGAATAAAATGTTTGCCCTAATTTAGGTCCTGGACAGAATTTTTAAAATTCTGTTTTAAGAAATAGCTATTGCTTGACTTATGAGGTCTTCTGAGGCATAACATATTCTAATGTCAACTACCCAGTATAGAACGTGAGGATTGAAATAATGGAATTAGTCAAGAGCTCAGCCTGTGTTTTGCAGGGTAGATATTCACTTGACCAAGTTCATTACTTTAAGATACTTGATTTATTACTCTCTTTATACAAAAAAGAAAAGAAAGAAGAAAGAAGAAGAAAACAGATTCCCCTAGCTGAGGGATGTCAATCACACTTTGAGCTGGTTTTCACAGTGCAAAACCATGTTCCTTCCCTCTCTCCCTGAGGATGCCCCAACAGCAGCCGTCAAGTGCCTCAGGGGAAGCTGTGTTGGGAAAACACATCCTGGGCAGCTGGAATATGGTCTTTGAAGATGGTGAGGTCCCAATGCCAGGCCCACAGGTGACCCAGGCACGCAGCAGGAACCTGGGGAGCAGCAGAGCAGGGAGAGGCTCTGCGGGCAGCAGGCAGAAAGCAGCCGGAGCAGGCCAGGCCCCACCGCGCTGGGGCTGCACAGAGGGCGAGATGTCTGCCCTGGGAGGAGAACTCATCTGCAAGACACAGGCTTTCTCTGGAGAGCACACTATGCGGGAAGTTCTGACTTGATACTAGGAAACATTTCTTTACCAAGAGGGTGGTCAAGCACTGGAACAGGCTTCCTGGAGAGGCGGTTGATATCCCATGCCTACCAGTGCCTTAAGAAGAGGCACTTGGGCAATGCCCTTCATAATGTGCTTTTTGTTGGTTCTGTAGTGGTCAGGCAGCTGGAGTAGATGATCATCCAAGGTTCCTTCCAACTGGAACTCTTCTATTCTATTCTGTTCTGCACTTTGTGCCAAGAGATTGATTCTGCTGAGAGATTGTCTCATTCATTCAAATATTAATACTCTTACAGATCTGTTATCAATCCTTGATACATAAATGGTGTAATCCTGAAGATCAAAACTGACAGAAATATAGAATTGTCCTGGTTTCCTCTGGGATAGACTTCATATTCTTCCCAGTAGCTGCTGTGTTTTTGATTTAGTATGAAAAGAATGTTGATACTACACTGATGTTTTTACCCATTTCTAAGAAATCAAGGACTTTTTTCAGTTCACCGAGTTCGGCTAATGAGCAGGGGTGAAAAAGCTGGGAGCTAACTCAAGCTGGCCAGTGGAGATATTCCACACCATAGATGTCATACTCAGTATATAAATGGGGGCTGGCTCGGGGGCGGAAATTCTTCTGCGAGTACAGTAAGTTTAGAGCGTTCTGCGAAACCTGCGAGTTCTGTGATCGCTGCTCAGGGACTGGCTGTGCAATTGGTCATAGGGCGGTGAGAAAAATTGTTTTGTGTATCGCCTGTTTTGCATCTTCTTTATTATAATTATTCTCTATTATCTATTATAATCTATTGTAATCTAGTACAATCTATTATATTATTATTATTATTATTATTATTATTATTATTTCCTTTGTGGTCCTATTAAACTGTCTTTATCTTAACAAAAAAGTTTTACTTTTTGTCCATTCTTCTCCCCTTCCCAATGGGGGAAGGGGGACTGCGAGCGAGCAACTGTCTGGTCCTTATCTACCAGCTGCCAGGTTAAACGACGACAAGAATGAATGATTTTTTCAATCCTTGGAGATATTGGGTAGGACATACTGACATAGAAGTCCAAGTAGAAGAAGATGTTTAAGAGCTGATCTCCTGGTTTTTGGAATGGGGACTGAGGGGTGATCTCATTGCTCCCTCCAGCTTCATGAGGAAGGGAAGTGGAAAGGGAGGTGCTGATCTCTTCTCCTTGGGATCCAGCGATGAGACATGTGGGAATCATTGAAAGCTGTATCAGGGAAGGTTTAGACCAGACACTAGGAAGCATTTCTCTACTGCCTAGAGAGGTGGTCACTGCCCCATGCCTGGGCAGCTGCAAGGAGGCCAGCTACGTGCTGCCATGCCCCCCCCACTTCTGCTATGAATGCCTCCTGCGGTGTGCTGAGTGCAAGCCCGAGTGCCCCCTCTGCAAGAGGGGGATGCAGTCCATCCTGCACTTGGTGTGGGCAGACAATGACTACCAGGAGCATAGCCTCACACTGTCCGTGCCACCATCAGACTTTGTCGGTGAGGCGCAACCGGCTCCCACAGATCCAGATGACGATGACCTTCAGGGCCATGGATCACTCCAATGGTGGATTGCAGATGAGGTGCCCAGGTATCTTGTGAACATCCTCCAGCACCCAAACTGGCTGAATGCATTCCAGACCCACCCAGTGCTCCTCCAGACCCTGCAGTCCTGGTTCCATCAGGAGACGGAAGAGACCTTTGGCAATGGCTTGTTACAGACAGCCATGGTGCAGGACACCTTCCCAGGCATCCATGGGATGAATACCAAGCTGCTGGTCTGGATGCTGGGGTCTCCCTCCAGAACTCCAGTAGCCCCAGCCCTGCTGCCTCCCGAGGAGGGTCTTCCGGCCCCAGACCAGCCCCCTGTGCCAGCCCTGCCACATCCAGCGGGGATGAGCTTCCCGTCACCTCATCCGCTGCTCTTGCTGGCGGTCCTGGAAGACACTCCTCTGCTCCTGCTGCCATCCCCATGGAGCAAGAAGAGCCCCAGGAGGAGCCAGGGGAGGCTGTGCCCGGGCCATCCACTTCCCACCGGGTCAGGCATCGCTCCCCTGGGCAGATACGGCGACCCCGGAAGAGGAGGACCGGCAGGTCCCAGGGCTCTCCGGCCAGCAAGAGGCTGGCACCGCCTCGCTGACCCTGGAGGGTGCCTCGGGGGATGGCCACACCAGGACTGGGCCATCTGCTGGGGCCTGCACCGGCCCTCAAGGCCTCCCAGCCCCACCAAATCCAATTGCCCTAATAAAACAAGTGCACCAAAACTACAGAAGAAGTCTCTGTGTTCTTAACAGTGCAGGTGGCGTGGCTATCCTCGCCCTTTTTCGCTTTTTTGCCGGGAGCGGTGGGATGTTAACGCTGAGGGGTCCATCCCCGCGTGACAGCGACTATTTTGTTGTTCTCCCTGAAGCCAAGTGCAGCATCCCCAGCACAGTCCCTCTTGCTGCGAGTGAAGGCAGCTGAAAGGGCAGCAAGGAGCAGAGGCGTTTTTCACTTTCATGGCGTGCACTAAGATCCAAGGATCCCAGTGTTAAACCTGGGCAGTTACAGCTTAGCTGATGATCGTTGTGGGGAAGGTGTATTCGGAGAGCAGTGACTCATTGCTGTTCATCACTCCTTTGAAAGGTTTTCCTTTAGGTGAGAGGTCTCTCCTGGAGATCTGCCTGGCTCGTCTCTCTCGGGTTGTGCAGGGGTGTGTGGGGTGCCTAGAGGGCAGCCTCAGGCAGTGATGGCTCCTCATCCGGCAATAGCCTGAGTCCCCAGGGAAAGCTGAGGTCTGCAGCCAGCCCTGCAGGGGCTATTCATGCTTGGCAGAAAAGGAGCATTCTGATGTTGCAGGAAATGCTGAGTGCCAAAGATCAGGCATGTCAGGGTAGCAGGAGGAGCACTAAATCTCCTCCCAGTCTATTTTGGGATATGCAACTGAATAATCTTCACCATTTACAGCCGTCTATGAATGAGCTCTAAGTTCTTGTCCTCACAAATATGAAGCATTTTAAAGTCAGCTGTCCTCGCAGGAGACCACAAGCAGGCAGTCACAATGGTATCACCCTGTAAAGCATGACTTTGTGATACAGATTCAGGTTTGCTCAAGTGCTACATTCTCTCATTTCCCATAAATCTCACCAGCCTCATAGATTTATACGTTACCAGCTCAGAGCCATGCATTCTTAGCACCCATTGACTGTATCTTTTCTTGTATTTAGACTAACCTCTAATTATTTCAATTATTTTTCAGTTTACACCCTAGTAACTACTTGGTTCACTTCTTGAAATACTCTCTTATTTACTCATTTTTGGACTTAGCATTGTAATGGGGAGAACAGCGCAGTGAAACCTGTGCACAGCTACCTTGTGAGCAATACCATGGACTGAGGCAACAGCAGGTGACAGAAGTTTCAGTGTATCTGATTAACTAGAAAGGACACTGAAGAAAGAACTTGGTTAATCTAGTAAACTGTCAGATCTGCTATCTGAGAAATAAACTCAATTGCAAATGCCTGATAATAATGCATGTGAAGAGATTTCAGCGGTTTGGGGATGATTATATTGCATAATGGAACATGCCCTGGGCCTGAGCAATATCCTGTAACTCTACCATGTTACTTTAAGCTTTCTCATGAGAGCAGATTTTATTTTACTATCAGTTAGCAAACATTGTACCATCTGAGTGGTAATTCATAAAACAACTGCATACAGAAAAGAAAACAGCATCAGTTATTTACAACGTACTGCAAAATGAGAATTCCTTAAGTTTGCTCTAGACTCACTAAGAAAATATTTTTCAAGACTTGCTGAAATTATTTGTATTTTGAAAAGGATTATTAAGGTTACCATAGCTTTTGTAGGTCTATGGAATCTGATTTTCTGTATTTCACACAGCTCCATAAAGCATGCATATATACTTTCAAACACTGAAGGTGTGTATATCCTTATTAACTTCCCTGTCTTTTCTTTCTTATCATTCCTGCTGCATGTGTTTAATATTCTCTTTTATAGTGTTTCTTCTCCTGACTCACTGAGGCAGGATTGCTGTTCCAATCTGACAGTAAATATAGGAAAGTCACAGATGCTTGTTGTGACATTGCAGCTGTAAGTGTTTGGAAGAGCAAAGAAAAAGAGAAAAACCTTATTCATTTACAGACAATGTTGTAATTATCTGTGATGGATAATACGAGTGGGTGGAAAGGCTCTGTCCCTCCATTAGCAGCTACTTTAATATCACCCTTGGGGCAAAGGATTCTAGAGCAATTCATATCTGATGCCAGGAAGGAAGGACTCACAAACAGGTTTTGAAGCAGAGGCTGGCTGTTCCACCTGACCATTTGCAGGATTTCAGTACAGATGTGCAATCCAGTGAAGTATGTGACCCCTTCAATCCAAAACTGACAATGCAATTACAGTCTTGATTACCATCTGACATTCAGGTAAACTGCTATCCCTTTTTCATGGTTCCCTGTCAGCTCATGAACTGAACAGTGATTCACTCTTCTTAGCTATGTAAACCCAACTGAAAAAACTGCAAGGCTGAGTTTTTTAGGGAGGGTTAAATTTTGTGTAGAAATAAATGTAGCCTACTGTGAGTCAAAAATTCTCTCTAGAATTATTTTGTTAGTTTTATGGTAAAAGGAAGCCAAACTTTCTCTCAAATACTTGTGAAAAGTGCCAGAATTGCCTATTGCTTGCATATATGTGCTGATAAGCTGGCTCTGCGCAGGCCAACAGCAACTACACCTGCTCCCTGTGTTCACAAAGGCAATTTCAAGAGACTGTAGCCTTTAAATTTTCCTACTGTAGCCTTTAAATTTTCCTAAGCGCACTGCCTTAATGTGTCTATGGCCTATGCTGGTCCATCTGATGTGCGACCAAGTTTGTTATGGGTTACTTTCTGTCATGGTATAGCCTGGCTGGATGCCAGGTGCCTGCCAAAACTCCTCTATCACACCCCTCCTCAACTGAACAGAGAAGGAAAGGCTCATGGGTCGAAATAAGGACAGGGAGAGATCACTCACCAATTACTGTCACGGGCAAAACAAACTCAACTTTGGGAAACTAATCTAATTTATTGCCAATCAGATTGGAGTAGCATAATGAGAAATAAAGTAAAATCTTAAAAACATCTTCGATTCACCCCTCTCTTCTTCCCAGACTCAACTTCACTCCCAGTTTTCTCAGCCTCCTCCCCCGAGTGGCGCAGCAAGATGGGGAAAGGGGATTGCAGTCAGTTCATCACACATTGTCTCTGCTGCTTCTTCCTCCTCAGGGGAGGACTCCTCACACTCTGTCCCTCCTCCCACATGAGGTTGCTCCCATGGGAGACAGTCCTTCATGAACTGCCCCATCATGAGTCCTTCCCATGGGCTGCAACTCTTCATGAACTGCCCCAGCGTGGGTCCCTTCCATGGGGTGCAGTCCTTCAGGAACAGGCTGCTCCAGTGTGGGTCCCCCATGGGGTCACAAGCCCTGCCAGCAAACCTGCTCCAGCGTGGGCTCCTCTCTCCATGGGTCCACAGGTCCTGGCAGGACCCTGCTCCAGCACAGACTCCACACAGGGTCACAGCTTCCTTTGGGCATCCAACTGCTCTGAGGTCCTGCACAGGCTGAAGGTGGATGTCTGCTCCACCGTGGACATCCATGGACTGCAGGGGGACAGCCTGCCTCACCATGGTCTTCTGCTCCGGCACGTGGAGCACCTCCTCCTCCTCCTTCTTCACTGACCCTGGTGTCTGCAGGGCTGCCTCTTTCACATTGTCTCACTCCTCTCTCTGCCTGTTGTTGCTCAGAGTGTTTTTCCCCTTTCTTAAATATGTTATCCCAGAGGCGCTACCACTGTCAGTAATGGGCTCGGTCTTGACCGGCAGCAGGTCCGTCTTGGAGATGGCTGGCATTGGCTCTGTTGGGCTTTTTGATAATCAGGGGATGTACAGCACTACCTGGCAAATGTATGCTGCAGTTCATAGATCTTCTGCTCTGACTGTGATTCTGTACGTAGAATGACCCCCAAACCGAAGGATTATTAGTGGCGGTTATTGTTGGGTTCAGCTACAAATACTAACTTTGCTGTGTCTCGGGACTGTCGCAGGACATGTTGGGAATCAAGAAAGGCTTCACAATTGCCTGAAACCTCATTTTTGCATGGATGAGGTTGGACATTTGTGCAGGTGTGAGGAGAGGCAATAAAAAAAGTGTGTCACCACTAAAGCGTATCTGGAGGTTTGAGATCCCAGATGCAGCTGGCTAGCAACCTACCTGACGTATTCACTAGCACGAAACCACACACAGCTCTTGTCATATAACCTCCTTTTTCTGTGAGATGTCGCTCTTTTTTTTCTCTTTTTAGTTAGTATCATGTGTTCATCACTGGCTATTTGAAGTAAAGAGAAGTAAGTAGTGGAGTATGTATTTATTTTTCAAAGTAAATCAGGCTAGTTTCAAGACTGACCACTGTGTATGCAAGAGAAACTGGAAAGAAAATGAAGTCATAACTGCAAACAGAAGCTGATGCCCTTGTACTGCAGCTGTGTGACTTTCTTCACCATCTTCTCCTGTGATGATTTAGCCTGTTTTAACAAATCAATGAATAAAAAACATCTTTCTGTGCAAGTACTGTATTTTTAAATGTTGCTGAGAAGTATTTTAAGATGTGCCCACCAGGACATTTTTTTGACTTTGAGGTTTTTATGGACATCAAGTTTCCCTGCAGGCTCCTATTATTCTGTTCTTCAAGAGCATTCACAGAAGCAGCATCATTTTAACTCACTGGGATAACTCATGGGCACAAACTAACATATTGATTTGATGCAACAAGATACAGCCACAAATAACATTTTTGCAGGACTTTTTTAATAAAGGGGGAAAATTAAAATCACAGGAGTTTGCAATGTAATGTGAAAGTAATCATGTTATCACATGAATACAGTGCTTGTAGAATATTTATGTTACTTAATCTTTGTGTTTCCCAGCCAAGGAATGAATTTCAGTTCAGTCCTTCATAAGACAGATCACTGGTACAGCAGAAAAATAGACTTGGTGACAGTGACTGTACAGGAACCAGACTTTCTGTTTGATAGCAAATCTTGCAAGTTTAACAGAAAGTTTTGAAAATAACTTTCATGAAGAAAAATCCTTTGTGGTAATAAAAACAAGATGTCAACACTCTGCAAACAAACTTTTAAAGTGAGGCTAATACAAGAATTCTTTTCAAAATGAAAAGCCAAATTACTCCATTCTGGAGCTGTCAGAAAGAATGTTAGCAGAAATATTTTCCCCTTTTTTTCTTTATGAGAACTGGTACCAGAACTGAATGCTTCTGTAAAATATTGCTATTTTAAGCTATTAATAACTTCTGATGGGGACAAACACTGTTGGTAAATTTCTGATTATCTCTGAACAGCAGAATCTGCAAATAAGAAGTGGCAACTTGTGGGATGCCACATCAGTATTTCTCAGTTGAGGGAAGTTTGATACAGGGGTGGTTCAGAGAGAAGACTTGGTCCAGATTTTTTTCTACTTATTATTTTACTTAATTAGTAGGTAATTCATGTTGATTGCCTCACTCAACCTTCTCCAATTAAACACTTAGTAGCTCTGTAGGCCAAGAAAAGTTTTGGTTGTCAATGTAGTAAGCAGGAAATGGTTTTTCCTACGTGAATGAGTTGTATGCATCTATGCAGGGCAGAATTACAACCTTTGTCACAAATCAACACTATCCCACTGTTACATGAGATGTCCCACCTTTTCACTAGCTTAGGCATTCAAAAAGATGCTGCCTGGGTAGTCCAGGGAGTTGTTAATGGGCTAAAACCCCTCTGTACATAGTTCATTGGTTTGGACAGCTGGCCATTTACAGCAATTATGAAGAGATGATATAACCCGTTTGCTTGTTTGCAACCCCTTGCTGAGAAGTAAATTGGTAGTCTCAATCAAAATGCCAGTGAGCAGGGCTGCAGTAACAAAATCCACCAGATAAACTGCAATACCCCAACACCTTCAGCCAGAAGAGCTGTAAGTGGGCCACAAGACACACCTGTTGGACGAGCGGACGCCCACAAAAACCGCCTTATTGGTGCCCCCTTTCCGGGAGCTGTTACCAGCAGGGCTGTCCTTGGAGCTGCACATGCTGCATCTCAGCACTAGCAACACAGGTCTGTCTGTAGGACGGTAAAGCAAAGTGGGACCTGAGCAAGGCCAACAGTCCTCTGGGAAGGTGCCGTGGTGGCTGTCTCCTGGGAGAGTGAGGGAGAGTGAGGGTCCCTGGGGCCAGCTTAGATGGTGCAGGGAGCTGAAGGAGCTGGAGTCTGCTCGACCTTGCTCCCCTGAGGCAAGGTGGAGGAAGCAGGGATACATCTCGTGCCTGAAATATGGTGCTCCAGAGGAAGTCTGAGTGTTTGGTTTTTCCATAAAACTAATGTTCACCCAATATTGAAATGTATGCTACTGTTTATTTAACTTCCTTGCTGCTACGTGTTAACTTCTGTCCTTTTAGACTTTCTTGGTTTTCTCCTCCTTCTTTATTCACCTTCTCAGAAGTTGTGTAAAATGAATCCACGACTGTTGCCTGTGTTTGTGGCAAGTGCATGGTTTTCTGCTTCTGTTTTGTTGCAAAGTATGTGGGAGTATTATGTTTTATTCACTTCCTCCAATAAATGTTCTAAGTACGTAGTACTGATCCAAGAGGCAAGCCTGGAAATTTTCTGACTGAAAGGTAGAAACTGTAGAAGGTTTAGCAGAACTGAAAGCAAAGGTTTGTCACAAAAGCAGTTCAATAGATTTAATTCTGTTTGTTGTGGTCATTGCAGGTTCAGCAATAATGCGGTCCTCATATAGCACTACATCACCCTCCTGGGAAACTCAGAGAAGAAATTATACATACAAGATTATAGATGTCTGCATATCCCACTTAGAATGACCACAAAGGAATCCCTTGGAATATGGTTGGTAATTGAATGAGGTAGTTGATTTTCATCTCCATCTCTGCTGGAAGTTGTGTGTTCTTAAGCACTTGTGTTATCCTCCTGTTTCTGACCCCAGATGATATTATTTCTCATCTTCGGTGCTCTGTGGATCTTCACATCCCAGAAGGATGAAAGGATCCTGACAGCGAACCTGCGGATGACCGCTCTTGTTTATGGGCTAGGTGTATGCAAGAGAAGTTGCGGCTTTCTTTCAGATGCCTTAAGTGGGAAGCCTGGGATATGAATCTAAAGGAGCCGTTCAAGAAAAACGCAGCTTAAGGGTCTTGTTGCGAGGCAAATCTATTTGGTTTAGAAGTTGGAGTTCTAATGCAGCTTTCAACAGGATACCCAATGAACTAGCCTTCACAAAATAGGCAATAAACTTCTTGGCCTGCTTAACTGTAATATCTCTGGCGTAACTGACTGCTGCAACACTTTTTATACCCTTTATTAACCTAGAGGTGAGTGATGAGTTTTCAGTGGGTTCTGTGACTGGTTTTCCCCGAAATGCAGAACAAAATTACTTTTATTTCCCAAATGTTTGGCTCATTTCTTCTGTCAGGAAAACATTATTTAAATTGTTCCAGTCACAAATGGAAATGCTGACAATAAAATCCCTTTCACTGAAAACTGTCCATCAAAGCAAAACCTACATCCTCATCCTTTCACCCTGTAGTTCGTATTGGCTACTGGTGGACAAGTGGGCACACATTCCTTAATGCAACTGGTATATGCCTGGACTTTTTGAAGTTGTTATTTGCAGCCTAATAAGTCAAGCTTTATTTCTACAGTGCTACACACACGGGATCTTTCTATTATGCGTGAATGCTAATTGTGCAGTTAATTTTCTATGAGAAATATGGCAATGACTGTAGCATATGCTTGATTTTTGTTTTTCTGCTAGTGGTGTTGCAGTAAAAATCCCTGTGTATGTGTTGGAAGAAGGAATGTAGGGAAGCTGTGCTTGCTTTTTACTCTGTGGACACCAACTTTGCAATGACCTGATGGTTCTAGGAGGCTGCCTGAACAGGCTGGAAGTGCTTTAGGACAAATATTGCTTTAAATTGACCTTTGCTTTGTTTTCTTGCACCCCAAATTCAAAAGGAGATCTTCCAAATTAGTATGCAGCAGGAATATACCCACATGCTGCTTGTCAAAATTATTTTTTGAAGGAAGGGTTTGTTCGGCTGTCGCAATCTCAAAGCCAGCCAAGGAGGGAAGTAAAATAATTGTAAAAGAAAGCAGTGCTGAGTTAGAGAGAAAGCTCCTAGAAAGAAAAGGCAATGTAAGCACCTACTGCAACGTGCCACTAGCTCCTTTGCCTTCAAAAGAAAATATCTCGCAAAATCAAGATGTTCTCTTTGCTTTCTTCTTATGACAAATGATTAAAAAGGCAAAGAAAAGCTAAAAGAAATGTAGTTAGAAAACCACACAAAAGCTAATCCAAGCCCTGGAGAACAAAAGTTTTTGTCCCTTTCTTAGGCTGATGGATTTAGCATCTGATGATTTGTATGCAAACCGAAAAGAAACATGGCTTTCATTACTCCGTTGTGCCTTTGATTTCTCTCCTCAACTGTTGTTTATTTATTTGTTCAAGCTATCATGACTCTGAGTCACTTGTGATGTGTGGAGCAGTACAGCTCTGAGCTGGCTGGCAATAGTTCATAAGTAGTTCCCTCTAAACCAGATCAAAATGTAACTCTCCTGACCGCAGTGTTCCTTGAGTGAGATCAGCAGAAAACCTGCATTTTAGGGACGATGTTTCTTGTGCCATGCCCATCCCCACAGTGAGCCAACCCAACACACAGATCGGAGAACTCCTGCGGGAATATTACAGAGCATCTTTGGTTTGGCCCTGTGGGACTTTTTGCTCAGCAAGCATGACAATTTTCCTCCTTCCTCATCAGTGGTATCATTGCCCATCTTCCGCTGCTTGCCCCTTTTCTTGCTACACTTTGACTCCATACAGAACTTGGCCTCTCTCTGCCAGTGGGATACCTGTCCTCCGCATGCCTTGCTACCCAGATTGCACCATGGCAAACTGAGGGTCTTAGTCCTAGTTTCTTTCACACTCTGTATTCTGCGTAAGGGGTAACTAACAACAAACTTGCTAATAGCTAGTTAATGAAGCAACTAATTATGAATGGTTAATGTAGCAATGATGGCAAATAGTGTGATATTAGGCATCTTTTGTGTTGAAGAAAAGTTTATAGCTGGCACCTCTCAGAGTAGTTCCTCCAGCAGGTAAGAAGATGGTGGTTTACATGGTAGCAGGTCTGTTTTTTCCTCTGACTGCAGAAGACTAGAGTAATCATGGCCCTGTGCAAACCTCACAAAATTCAACAAAGCCAAGTGCAAGGTCCTGCACCTGGGTCGGGTCAATCCCAAGCACAAATACAGGCTGGGCAGAGAATGGATTGAGAGCAGCTCTAAGGAGAAGAACTTGGGGGTGCTGGTGGAAGAAAAGCTGGACATGACCCAGCAATATGCACTTGCAGCCCAGAAGGCCAACCGTATCCTGGGTTGCATCAAAAGCAGCATGGCCAGCAGGTCAAGGGAGGGGGTTCTGTCCCTCTGCTCTGCTCTGGCGAGACCCGACCTGGAGTCCTGCATCAAGCTCAGGCGCCCTCAGCACAAGGACATGGACCTGCTGGAGCGTGGCCAAAGGAGGGCCACAAAAACGAGCAGAGGGATGGAACATCTCTCCTATGAGGGAAGGCTGAGAGAGTTGGGGCTGTTAGCCTGCAGAAAAGAAGGCTCCATGAATATCTTCTTGCAGCCTTCTTGCTCTCTTCCTGAAGAGAGCCCTTAAAGAAGCTGGAGAGAGACTTTTTAGTGATAGGACAAGAGGTAATGGCTTTAAACAGAAGAGGGTAGATTTAGACTGACAGAAGAAAGAAATTCTTTACTATGAGGCTGGGGAGGCACTGAAACAGGTTGCCCAGAACATCCGCTAGCTGGAAGCGTTCAAGGCCAGGCTGCACGAGCCTTTGAGCAACCTGATCTAGTGAAAGGTGACCTTGCCCAGTGTAGGGGGGTTGGAATTAGATGATCTTTAAGGTCCCTTCCAACCCAACCGGTTCTATGATTATATGATTCTATGATTCCTGCCTGGTGGTTACAAGTCCCTCCAAAGGCTGGCTGCTGGCAGTCAAGTAGTGGTTGTTACTACCACAAATCCTGCCCTTGGAGCTCAAAGCAGCACTCACAAGAGGAGAAAATAGGGCAATTTCAGGTTCTAAACTTGTAAATCAGTGCAAATATTTTAAAAATATGGTGGCAGTTGAAAACTATGGGGAGTGAGGCAAACTGAGAATTACTGGGAAGGGAAAACTGGTTTCTAAGTGCAGCATGAGTAGGGTGTGAGAAATTTCTTCTCTGCTCCTTCCTTCCTCTCCTTCTGGAGGTGATTTCTGCCAGAAAGATGCAGATATCCAAACTGGGAAGACAGGAGATGAGGGAACATAGGTGCTCTTAAGGGTGGTCTGGAAACAGCAACGGTCTGCCATCTTCCACTGGTAAGAGATAATTCTGTACCAATTTCTGGCTTTCCGCTCTGATGGTATTTTTGAAGAAGATTTTTACCCTTTCGTTGTTTAAACTCTGCATTTCATTTTGGTTTATCAGATCCCACAGAATAAATGGTAGGTGATTTCTCACTCAGTAAAAGCTATGAGAGCCTCATAGCTAAATAAGGGGCATTCCCAGAAGGAATAATATTCCCTAGCAAAAAATACTCTAGATTTTTTGCACCTAGAACTGCTATATCGCTGACTGAGAAGCAGCTAGGTATATCCCTCCTGGCATCCTCTCTGCCACACTCTTTGGGTGAAACTGATGGCACATTTTCTTGCTAATGGCTTCATGAGGCCTGCACTGAAGGGGACCCTGCTTGTTTCCATGTGGTGTGACCACGGTGGAGGAAACTTCTGTCTCCCTCCTCCCTTTGGCTGAAAGTCTGAGGGACAGTCTTGGCCCAGGAAAAGGAGAAGGGTGTTCTTATGGAGACAGCAGAGTCCACCCCTTTTGCTGTTCAAGTGGGTGGCCCTGGAACTGACCTTTTAAAACAGGTGTAAGCATTTAGTAGCCAGCATTAGTGATGCATCCTTAGCTCATGCAAGTGTTGTTAATGTGGATGGTCTAGAAAATTGCATCATATTTATTGGTGCCCCTGTATGCAAAGGAATGGAAAACACCTGCTCCAGACAAGAAAATCTGGATACTGTGTTTATTACAGGATCCATTAGGAACACACTGGTCTAAGTTCTGAGTTAAACCCGTTCCTAATTTAATTTCATTGATATCCCTTTGAGTTACGGCAGAGACAAGTTTATTCTGCAGTCTTTTTATGATACTGTTGTTAGTGGCAAGTTCGGAGACTGAACATTTTTCCAAATATTTGCAAGTTTCCAGCTTTTTGGAAGAAGTGCCTTATTACTGCATACATTAAAGCATCAGAGGGCCAAGCATCTGAGAAAAGGTGTTTATCAGAAATAAAGCCAACACTGTGATCACCTCTTTTTTTTGTTTTTTTGTTTTCTGAAAACTCATAGAAGACTAACAGACGGAAAAGTTAAGTGGTGAGTTATGTATTTCTCCATTGGGAAATACCGACTTCAACATATTACTGGATGTCTGTGAGTGACAACATAAAGTGCGATATGACTTGCCTATCTAACAGGAAGAGATGACAATGACAATGATGTCAGGAATAAGTCAGATAATTATTTTTTCAGAATTGCTATAAAAATTAGATGACATCTTCATAATAATTCCACAATCACTCCCTCTTTTTCTTGAGAAAGTAAAACTGGTTCTGAAATGTTTAACTGTGACTTTTTCTTTTGGCTTGGAGAGCAAAAATGTTCTCATTAAATCTAAAAAAGTCATAAGCTGAATCTGTTGAAATCAGTGGGCAGCTTTCTTGATTTTAGTTGTGTACCAGCTTCCTTCATAACAGTTTTAACTGTTTTTTTCTCCTCTTCCTTTATTGTATTTTTGATGTACATGTGGGAATAGAAGGAGAAATGGGGTGAACTGTTAGGAGGTACAGTATGGCTATGATGTGTTTTCAAATGCTTTACCTTCCTTTTGAAATATGAATTTCTTTTCATATGCCTCATACGAAAAATAACATTGAATTACGATATTTCTGATTTTACATCTAAACAGCAGCACACAGACATCTGTCTCTTTCAAATCATAATATGTAGCCTCTAATAACAGAGAGTGGTAGCTGATTGCATGTCAAAAACAATATTTTGGTTTTATACACAGAAAAGTACATCTTGCCTTCTCACAGCAATTTAAAAATAGCTGATTCTCAGTTTATAGATAGGGAAACTGAAACATGGAAGGGTCAAAGGATTTGTTGGAGGGATTTATATCTGCAGCAGATCTGGAAACAAAACTTAAATTTCCTGAGTGAGCACTGTGTTGTAACCAAAATGTGTAAATTTTCCAGCTTTCAAACGCTAATGTTTCTGAACTGACATGCAGATAGCATTGTCAGAGAAAACTGTGATACTGGTAGCTCGGAGCAGGTGATGAAGAAATGCCATACTCTCTGTCAAAAACATTTAACAAATGAAAGGAGTTGGAATGAATTTTGACTTCTAATGCAGTATTTCAGAAGGTAGCTGAGCAGTTCTTTTTATGTGTTTCTCGTAAAATAGCATCATTTCTCTCCTCCCCCCACTTGAAGCTATAACTTTGCAGACCAATGGGAGCAGCTTAAATATATGATGTATAGTTATATATTAGTGAAATAAATGCAGGAATAATCTCTCTTAGCTGACTGTACTTTCTCTTAGTGGTTGTTTCTAATGTTTGGGCTTTGCTTTTTACTGTTTCTGTGTCCTCAACTTTTATTTTTCATAATGCACATGAATGGCTGTTCTGTTTCCTCATCTGAAAAGCAGACATGTTTGTCTCAGCCGCAAAAACAGCAAAATGGGGGTAGGAGGTCTCTTGCAGGCTTGACATGGTCACTGCATTGAACGTGATTTCCTGCCAGCTAATCTCCTCAGGCACAGGAACCTTTCCGGGTTGGCTGCAAAGGCAGCACACCGAAGAGTGGCAGAGGTCTGAGTGCTGGGTCACTGGCAGGGAACAGCAGCCCCTCACAACCAGCCTGGTAGCACCAGCGGTTGCAGATAGGATGGAGGCCCGTTCTGGGGAGACAGCTGAAGTAAGCAAAGGTCCACTGATTCAGAAAGGCTTTATTCAGAAGGCTTTACACAGAAGGTGGAAGGAACAACGAGAATTGCTGAGCTCTTCCTAAGTACTGACCAGTAAGACTGGAAACACATCCCAGCATCCTTGAGCCCTGCTTCCACATGCTCGGCTGCTGATCTCAGCAGATGCCTGTGCCGCTGGGGGGAGGTGAAGTGCCGAGGCACACGTACCTGACCCATGTGCATGCAGCCAGCACGACGAGCAGATAGAGAGTCAAAGTTGCCTATCCTATTGCAAAAGCAAAACACAAATTAAAAATAAGATGTAGGGCAGCTGTGGCAGGCCATTGGGAGAAAAGAAAATCACCCCTTGGGACCCAGTTTTGCAAAGGGACTGTGAGATGCCCAGCAAATACAGGTGGATGCCCTGCCTGGGGGCCCAGTTTTTGTGCTTAGCACAGAGGTAGTGAGTAAGTGCCTATAGCGAGCACGTAAAATGCGCCTTGCTTTTTACTCATTTTTTTTGCTTAGAATATAGGAGGTTCTCATTTTTTTTAAGCACCCAAAAGAAATCAGTTAAATATTAGATGGAAACATGTTTATTTCCCCTTTCACAGTAACATGTGCATCCCTGCTCTCTTGTGCTCTCTCTTTCTCTCTCTCTTTTATGTTCACATCCTCCCAGACAGTTTTTGTGCTCACAGCTTTCTTTAACAGGACTGTTTTATACTTTATAAAATTGAGACTTATAAAAGAAATAAATCTCACTATTGTTCTCTTGGGGTGCAGCTGTGCTAAACTGTAATCATGGGAGTTGAAACAGGTTTCCTCTCACAATAACTTTTATATTCGTTTCCTGACACTCTTTCCTAATAACATGAGTGTCTTCAGCTGACCAAGGGGAAAAAAAGCCCTCTGCTGAGCACTTCTGAAGGCAAAATAATACTTTTGTAGCACACAATAGTTACTGCTACATTACAGTATTTTTAAAATATTGTTGCACTGGATAAAGATCCACTAGATCTCTAGTTTCCAAGTGAATATTTCAATTTTCCACTGTTTCTCTTCTGTCTGAAGTTTCTCCTACTACTGAGACATATTTTTGCACTGAGAATTAATTAAGCCAGGCTTTACCATCTACCTTACCTGCTTCTCTTTGTCTTTTTCCTCAAGGTTGAGGGCAAAAGGGTGGATCAAAAAGTCTGAAAAAGAGGCAAAAAAGAGCTTGTGAAGTCTCATGAGGATGGAAAAACAGGAGACTTCCAGCTCATTGAGACACTTTGTCTGACTCTGCAAGCAAGAGTGAAATGGGTATCTTTGTATTTCAGCTTTTCCACATGTAAAAATTATGGGGGTAGTAAAACGGTGTTACCTGCATCTCCTCTCTCTGTCCAGACCCTTACATAAAATATTTGTCTAAATATTAGTCTGATTTTAATCAGTGATATATATAAAAATGTAATACTCTCACTTTGGAGAACACATGCTAGAGATCGATACCTTAGTGGCTGAGAGATGGTCTTATCCCATTTTAACAAAAGAATATCTCTTCCTGCTTTTTTTTGACATGACAGTGAATAAATGACATTTACAGAGCAGCGAAGATATTACAAACATTGTTGAAAACATTTTAATTTCAGAAGGTGTTGCTATGGAAAGCAATATATACATTAGAGAAGTCTGAAAAGCCATACAGAACACTCTTTTTTCTGAGGTTAATACTTATAACCAATAAACTGTCTTTGTTTGTATATGAGAGAGACTTCCAAGGCCTTCAGGAAGGCCTGCATAAGTACATAGAAACACAAAACAATACCATTTTTTGTTTGCATCTTCCATGTCTGCCCTGCAGCTGACACATCCCCCTGTACGCTTTAATGAAGACTAAAAGCACTGTGAGCCGTTGTTATTATAACCTTTCCTTTAGCAAAGGGGAGAGCCTGGATCCGGTACTGAGTAAGAAAGAAAATAACATCAGAAGATGCTAGGGGTTTTTCTTGTTTGTGTTGGTTTGTGTTTTTTTTTTTTGCAGAGGAGCAGGGTCACAAAAATGATAATCCACAGGATGCAACGCCTGGGCAAACTTCTTGTGTGGAAGGAGCTGCCAACAGGAAGAACATCTGGAAGGGGCTCTGTGCTATCTCATCCTCACCCTGTCTCTGTTATTATACACCAAAGGGTACTTTTGGCAGAGCATTGTCACAGACCTCTGCTGAACGTAATCCTTCGGGGGCAGCGTCAGAGGTCCAGTCAGAGGATATCTGACCCTTCTGGTAAGCACCTGCTAAAGTGACTCAGAGGTTCTCTTCTCCGCCTGTCCTCGTCTCCACAGCTCCATGGGAAGTTAACTGTTTCCAGTGCTTAGCAGAGTTATTCACAGTGAGGCAGAAACACAGACCTTGCAGATGCTGCCCATCAGCAGTATGAGTCCATCCTTGTAATTTGACCAAATGAAAAGCAGCAGAAAGCAAAAGAAGAAGAGAGGAGTAGCTTCAAGTTTGAAGAGGAGAGCAGCCATACAATCTGGAGTCTCTACCCCACTGTTGGTAACTGCTTTATTTCTTGCTCTAAGACAGATACATGTTTAGAGAAGGGGTTCTAAGAGCATATTGGTCACACCCTTCTTATTTAGGCTAAGAGAAACACAGTTTAAAGTGGGTATTCGAAGTGCAGAACAGCAGGTAGGACAAAGGCATTTTGGACCGGTGCCTTTAGAAATGGGAGGGCAAAATGTCGACACTGAAGTTGTGAGGGCTCATCTAGTAGTAAAGGTGTCGAAGGCAAGCATGAGAAGCATGAAACGGATGCAATGAAGGAAGAGGGGAGTGGAGAAAGGAAAATAATTCTGGTTAGAGAAAGTGGCTTTTATTGGTAAAATCTGTTTCACCTGGATGGGAGTGGGAAGGCTGTTCCACTGATGTCAGTGGCAGCGTTTGTCTACTGTAGGGTATTCACAGCCATAGCTACTTATTTAAACATAGCATTAAATGGATTTCAGAGCCTGACTTCAGGAGTCTTGGATGTCACACTCCTTCTATGCTACACAATACTTACACTGCTCAAAAACAATCGTCAGCAGTGTATAGAAGGCCAATGATATGTTGGAGAAAAATGCCTGGCATTGAAAACCATACGGCCCTGCTTCAACTTGTCGTAAGGCTGCAGCTTACTATGAGGTCTTGGGAAAGACATTTAACGCACATTCAACGTGTGTCAAGTCATTCAGCGTGACTAATAGTTTTTAACATCTGTGAACTTCTGTGAGATCTACAGAGGAAAAGCACTTGGGAAGCTTGACGCATAACCCTAGCCAGAGCCTTCTAGTCAGTCATCCGCATGTCTCTGGCGTGACTCACTCCTAACTTTCTCTTTCTCCTACTAGCCTGAAGTTCTGTGCGTGGGCTTTGCCTGAGGCTGCATTGTTTTTAAAAGTTTGAGGAGAAAAAAGTACGGCCACACCATGTTGAAAGGTGAGATGGGAGGAAGGAGGAAGAGCCCTAAACAAACGAAAATGAGCAAATGAGTCCCAGGGATTTTACGTGAACATCTGGTAGTGCCAAAGCCATGTGAGGCCAAAGTCTGAATTTCTGATTCTAAGAAAGGACTTAATGAGTATAATAAGTGCTGCTGATTGTCTCAATAAAAGATGGCTGTGATTTAGCAAAAATGAACCTTTGAAAGCCGTCTTTTCAGTAGTTCCAACCATAGCAATGGTTTTAATCATGATTCACCAACTTTCCAGCAGAAGTTCATATGCTTTGTTCATGTCTGGATGGCAAATTAGTCTCTTGCTGAAAATACATGAAGTTAAAACTGTTGCCCATGTTTCCAAAAAGCTTCTTGCTGCTGTTTTAACTTTGGCCCTGACCCTGCCAAAGCATAAGAACAAGGTAACTTTAATTACAATTACCCAAACAAAGGTAAGGAGGTGTTTATAGGTTTACAAGAAGAAGGCCTGAATCTTTAATTTGTTATTCAGTTTCTTGTTAATTATTGATTACTTAATGACAGGGAGCGCGCTATCTACCTATGGTACAAAGAAAATGTCTAATTTTAGCACAAAGGTGACATAATTATTTCTCTCTTCAAACCACGGAACTGAAGTCACAGAAAACCAGCTTTATCTAATTTGGACTGAAAATGAGAAGTAAAATTTTTGTTTGAAAGCCAGAACCTGTCCTTGGATGCAAGCACGCACCTCTGGAGTTCATTTGGAGACCAAAGTCTATATCTTAAAATAGAATATAGCTTGCCTAGTTTGGGTTAAAATTGAGTGCTGCTGTGCCATGAATGAAGGGTTTATCATAGATTAAAGCAGAGAGGATGTTCTTCCCCAGCACTGATTAAAAAGACTGACATAATACCACCCTAAATTTATACGGAAAGTTGTGTGTTTTGAGCAGGACAATAGACTTTGACTTAGTAAATCAAACTTGAAGGAAGGTATTTCTTATGCTACTTATAAAATATTTCATAGGAAATACTTCTTTCGTTACTGCTACAAACAGCTTGTCTGGGTACTGTATAAACTACAACTTTGTGGTTTTTCCCTGTGTATGCACTTGTCCTCTGAAGTGTCAATGCCAGTTATTCCATGTTAATTTGAATCCATATAACTGAACCAATACCTGTTGTCAGCACTTCTGATATTCAGCCATCTTGTGTCAGGGCATTTTGCACATAAAGAAATAAGCCAAAATAAAATATTTAAAATTGCCTCTCTTTGTGGTGCTTATGCTGAAAAAAGATAGGCAACAGTGAAATATTTTCAGAGAACTGTGCTGAGTATGTTGTCAGCTTTTTTTTCTGAAGTAAAAATGCAAATACTATAGTGTTGTTTCCTTCTTAAAACTTTTTCTTCCTTCTGAAGCTTCCCCATGACTGCAAAATACAGCTCCAAGGACATGAAACATTCACCGATTAGAGTTCTGTCTGCTTTATTTTTCTTTGTATAAGTGTGCTGGAAATACAGTTGAAAGGCAATATATATAATAATGTATAGGGGCAGAAGAAATGTTCATTCTCTGAAAATGTTCTTTTAGCTGTGTACCAATACAGTTAAAAACACTTATGGAACATACATGCTAACAATGGGTAGCATGATCTGGATAGTCTGAACATCTGATAATGTAAGAAAACAAAAGCTTCACTGATTTTATTCTCCCGTGGATTTATATTGGTCTAACAAAATGTAGAAGTTTCCTAAGGATTTCATGTTTAGTTGACACTAATAAAGTACAAAAAGTACTGCAAAAACAGTGTCTTGGAAGTAATTTGGACAGAAAAAGGGTTTTTTTAGTAAACTGTGTCAGATGGCCACAATATGGGTCAGAATGCTTCTTTCATGGGATTAATTCTGGAATGGAGAACTTCACCTTGGCCAAAGTGTTTCTCCGTCGGATTTCCCGTCTTTTAAAAAAATTTTCTTTGTGCACTAAATGATCTTAACTGTTTGACAGTGCAAATCGTTTGGATTCCAAGGTCACTGACTGAAAGCTGGACATACCTCTATTATGAAATGTCGTAGCAGGAAAATGATTTTGGCCTTATCCTCTTTGGGAAAATCAATTAACATTTGGCTTGTATGAGTGATACAAAGCCGATTTTATGTAAGGGCAGAGTTCAGTGACTCTGTGTTGTATGTATGAAATTGGTGACTAGGTTCTGAATAATTTTCAATTTGGACCAAGTAGAAGAATTCAAACCCACTAGCATTTTGTGATTTTTACCTATCCAGCAAATGAAAAAGGAATGTTTGTTGTTCTCATATTGTTCCTTTTAGAGTGGATTAGTCAGCAGGAAGCCATTAGAACAGAAAAGTGAGTGGAGGTTACAGGGCTGGGTGGAAAGAATGAACTTGCTCAGTAATGCAGAGTTAATTTGGATGTGCTTTGGAGAGAGACTGCAAATGTGTGAGACATCTGTATTGCCTGGATGGGCAAACGATGATGACACTAAGAAATGTCTGTAGGGACACGGTAGGTTTCTGAGTCACTCAGCCAGGAGACTGTAGCTCTGCCAAGCGTTTTGCACCTCCCGAAGTTCACAGGGTGTGATTTTATGTGATCCATTGCATGTGTTTCATATTCAGCAGATAATGATCAAGTTGTTCACTTGAAATTAAAAATAAACAACAACAGACAAATGTTCTTTTAAAGCTGGTTTTCAGTTCTGTTACCCCTAGCAAAAAGTCACTGCCCAACAAAAGATTCCTGCTATTCGCACTCATGCTGCGATCATGACACTGTTTATGGGCATCAGAGCCGAATAACCGGCGTGGTAGCGGAACGTAAACTGATTAAATGACGAGCATTTAATATTACACTTTTTTGTACTTTGTAGCTGCTTAGTGGTATACACATGCACAAAACATATACAGACACAGATACATACTTGTATATTACTGACAGCTGGAGGAGTGATCCGTGACAAGTAAATCTCAGACTAGTTAAATGAACGTAGTCTTTAAGATTATGCCAGTTTTTCTTCCCTCTACAGCAAATCAGCCATTTAAGGGTGTTTGTTTACCTGGTTGATGGTTTTTGTCAAGGCGAAACCAAAGTCTCAGTCTTCTGGAAAATCTTTGTGCTCTGTGAATAATTTAAAAAAACTATTTGAATTAGAAAGAAGAAATTGCAGCCAAAACCGTTGCTAAAAGCTACCACCTGGACTGTGAGGCAAACTGAGCCCCAGGTTACCTGCAATTCAAATAGGCAAATGTGTGAAGGAAACAAGTTTAAAAAGAAAAAGTGACTTTTCCACTGCTGCTAGGAGAGCAGTCCAGTCTCCCAATAGAACAGCTGTCTTCCTGCTGACCTCTGCCTGGCCAAAACCCACCCTGATTTTCACCCATACTGAGACCTAACATGCATGTCTCTGAGGCAAAGCACAATCTGTATGTTATACAGCAGTACAACATAGTATACATCATCTCATATTAGCACTATATGTGTATCCTTGCACAGTGTTAGAATAGTGATTCTCCAGCCCTCCTTCATTAGGCAGGCACTGAACTCTCCATCCTACTGCTGATCATTTTCATGCTGTTTCAGGAGCAACTGAAGTGCTTCAAACAGCATTAAACAGATAAAAACTCTTTAACTCCTCATGTACAACAATATGATTACATGCATTATCTTGTACTGAAGTGTTTTGTTACTTGCTCCTGGATCCCAAATAGTCCCATGTTTACAAACCCTTATGCTCTTGTTCTTTATTTTAGGTAGCTTCCTCTTACCACACAAGGAGAGGGCTCTTTGTGCTAGGCAATGTATAAATTTTGTATAAGCTTACATAACAAGTTTATAAAACATTTATAAAGTTTGTATATACTCTGACTGTGCACTGGCACAGGTTGCCCAGAGAGGTGTTGGAATCTGCATCCTTGGAGATCTTCAAACGCTGTCCAGACATAGTCCTGGTCAACCTGCTCTAGGTGCAATGCTTGAGCACGGGGGTTGGACCTGATGACCTCCAGAGGTCCCTTCCAACCTCAGCCACTCTGTGCTTCTGGGAAACTTACAGAGAAAACAAGTTAGATCTGTCCTTGCTAAGAAGCATTTGATACAGAGAGGCAAGACAGACAAGAAGGCAAGGCAGAAAAGGGGTGAACGTAGTTTCATTTCTCTTGTATTTACGGAGAAATGTGGTGATTTACTGAAGGTGGCTAGATGAATTCCCAGCAGTTATAAGACATGAACTTAGATGTCTTGAAATGTCATGACAACAATAAACTTGATTCTGTTTTCCTGAACTGAAGATTTTGTTTTCTATCAAAGCAGAAGTTTTACCATCCTACTTTCTATTTTGGTTTCCTACCAGATTTGTCTCTGCTTATGTGACCAAGAAAACATTTGACCTCACAAGGCGCTGCACTCCTTTACCAGCCACTGAAATTGAAATGGAATTCAGCACCGCAGTGAATATTAATGAATAGGAAAAGGCTCCTCACTGGCTCTTTACAGAACCAGACTCAATAGTTTATTAAAACAGCTATAACACCTTTTCATAGACAGAAGTAGCTACATATAAAGAGGAACAATGGAGCTTTAGCCATTAGTAATAATTCTGTTTTCAATGACTTTGAGATCTTAATTTTTCACTCCTTCTGGTGCAATTCTTTTAACTGAATTTGGACATTAAATAAGTGATTCATGCGAGCTAGTTATTTCTTTTACAGGAGTTGAAGAATAAAAGGGAGAACCGTAGTAGTCAAAGGAATTAGAGCTGAAATATGGAAACCATGAAATGCAGTGTTTGTGTAAACCTGATGAGAGCAGATCCTTTAATCAGAAGTAGAGCATGAAAAATGCTGTTGGAAGCAGACAGAAGGAAGCAATGTTTAAGTTTTTGCTCCTGAAAGATTTTTCCCTGAAGCAGATTTGAAAAGGAAGAGGAGGGAATAACAAGTGTTTCCATATGACTTTTTTTGGAAAGTACTGTTTTTTTCCAAGACCATCTCTGCTGAAATCAATTTCCCCTAATGGAGCTGCCCCAACTACTGTTCTATATTAAGGAGCCAGGTGTTCTGCTTGGTCTGTTGTGAATAAATGGCAGAGTATTTCTAAAAGACAATTTTTCATTTCTACTTTGTCATATTTATTTGGTCTGTTCCTGTTTCAAATTGATGACTTGGCTAATCTAAAATTCAAAGTCCTACACTGAGCAGTCTCAGCTCTTGTTGGCTTTAATTAGAATTTTAAAGTGATATTATCTTCCAAAAAAAGCTGGTGTTTATAGCATTCGAAATATAGAGTCACGAGCAAGAAACTGACAGATTCTTCTTGACCATGAAGCCTGTCAAGATTTTTTAAATGATTTTACAATAGAAAATGCAGTTTCTACAAAACAACATCGCATCAAGAAGCTTTCTGTTTGTCTAAGGTATGGCATGTTGGTGTTTCACATAGGGTCAGCCCAAGTGGCTTTGTGATATTCTGGTTTGTTCAAACAACCCAAAGTATTTCTTTCCTATTAATTAAATTAGGATGGGTTTCCCTACTGTGTCAAGCTGCTTCCTGGAAATCCCACTCTGTTCAGGTCTCACGATGCAGTGTCGCCCTTCCCCTCTGCCGTTTGACTGCAGGGACAGCATGGGAGATGTAATCTGTCCCATAAGGGCCTTCGGGAACATCTGATAAACCACAACTTGTGTGGTCAGTCACAGAAAAGGTCTACTCCTGTGAGCATCTGCAAAAGTCTCTGAGTGTGCGAGTAAGTGTCCCAATAAGAACTGCAAGAGGTAATCTGTATTTTTGACATTTGCAGGACTTTTGCGTGCTTACAGTGACCTATACATTGACACGGGCTTGCAGAATACACTGGAAACAGAGGGGTGGTGTGTGAACAGATTGTGTGACATTGCCGGATGTTGATTAGGTAGTGCTGTACCCTTGTTGAGATTACTGCTGTAGTAGTCTCAGTGTCACCTTCTTTAAGAAATGTGGGAGATAAGTTGTTTCCACTAAGAGAATTTTCTAGTCTTTAAAAAAATTATTATTGTCTGTAAAAGCCAATTTATTCCAATCAATCAGCTTTACCTTAAGTGTTCATTGTTAATATTGTTCAGATGAGCAGTACAAATACAGAAGCATATGAGTTTCATCATTGTATGACATATAATCCACACTCTTCCAATGAAATATGGTCATAGATTCCTGTTGTGTCGAAGCTGGAAATTACTCTACACAGGAAGAAGAAGTGGGAAATTATTCTAGATGGCTTTCTGTGTCGTAACACAAATCTAAGGCTAGTACAGCACATTGGAGGTTTAGCCAGGTTAGGGATCATTTCTTGCTGCCACTTTTGCAGGGGATTTCTGAAAGATGGAATTGGAAGTTGTCCACGGAGTTCTCTGAACAACAGAAAAGAGGTGTGTTGCCATCCCTGTATCTAAACTCCAACAGTATTTTTCTGGTGGTTCATTCAAGGAGTAATTATTGGCTGTGGTGGGTTGATACCACAAGAAAGAACAAGATGGAAAAGCTTGTGGGTTGAGATAAGAACAGGGAGATCAGTTACCAACTACAACCCCATGAAAAACAGACTTGATGTGAGGAAAATGTATTTACTGCCAATTAAAAGAAGAGCAGAATGGTGAGAAACTAAGACAAAACGTAAAATAACTTCCCCTCCACCCCCACAGGTTCAGCTTCAATCCTTCACTCCCAACGCTTCTACCTCCTCCCCTCAAGCAGCGCAGAAGGACGAGGTCAGGGTTTGTGGTCAGTCCCTAACAGTTCCTCTCTGCTGCTGCTGCTTCCTCCCCACACTCTTCCCCTACTCCAGTATGGGGTCCTTCCCACAAGATACAGTCCTTCAGGGTGGGTCCTTTCCACTGGCTGCAGTTCTTCAAGAACTGCTCCAACATGGGTCCCTCCCACGTGGTGCAGTCCTTCAGGAACAGGCTGTTCTAGCGTGGGTCCCCCACGGGTTCAGAGGTCCTGCCAGAAAATCTGCTCCTTTGTGGACTCCTCTCCACAGGCTGCAGCTTCCTTCAGGTCATGTCCACCTGCTGTGGTGTAGGGTCCTCCATGGGCTGCAGTGGGACAGTGCCTCACCGTGGTCTTCTCAATGGGCTGCAGGGGAGTCTCTGCTCCAGCACCTGAGGCACCTCCTCCCCTTCTCCTTCACTGACTTTGATATCTGCAGGGCTGATTCTGTCACATTGCTCTCATTCCCCTCTCTCAAAACTGGTGAGGGATATTTTTTACCCGTTCTTAAACACTTTTTCCCAGAGGCACCACCAGCTTAAATGATGGACTGTTTGCCTCTGGCCAGGGATACTGGCTCCATTTTAGCGCTGACTGGAACCAGACATGTCTGGCATGGGACAGCCCCCCTCACAGAAGCCACCTCTGCAGCCTTCTGCTGCCAACTCTTTCCAATGCATTGGCATAACTCATTTGGTCGAGAGACTCATATTGACAGTAGCATTGCAGGACCATAACCCTCCTTGAGCATAAAATCCCTTGACTGGACATAAGAATTTCACAGAATCACAGAATCACAAAATGTTAGCGGTTGGAAGGCACCTCTGTGGGTCATCTAGTCCAACCCCCCTGCCGAAGCAGGGTCACCTAGAGTAGGTAGTAGAGGACCTTGTCCAGGCGGGTCTTGAATCCCCAGAGAAGGAGACTCCACAACCTCCCTGGGCAGCCTGTTCCAGTGCTTCGTCACCCTCAGAGGGAAGAAATTCTTCCTCATGTTCAGACGGAACTTCCTGTGCTTCAGTTTGTGCCCGCTGCCCCTTGTCCTGTCACTGAGCACCACTGAAAAGATTTTGGCCCCATCCTTCTGACACCCACCATTTATAAACATTTATTAGGTCCCCTCTCAGCTTTCTCTTCTTCAGGTTAAACAAGCCCAGCTCCCTCAGCCTTTCCTCGTAAGAGAGATGCTCTCATCCCCTCATCATCCTCGTAGCCCTCCGCTGGACTCTCTCCAGTAGCTCCTCATCTTTCTTGAAGTGGGGAGCCCAGAACTGTACACAGTACTCCAGAGTGGGAGGAGAACCTCCCTCGACATGCTGGCCACATTCTTCTTAATGCACGCCAGGATGCCATTGCCCTGCTTGGCAGCCAGGGCACACTGCTGGCTCATGGTCAATTTGTCATCCACCAACACACCCAGGTCCTCCTCTGCAGAGCTGCTGTCCAGCAGGTCCGCCCCAAGCCTGTGCTGGTGCATGAGGTTGTTCCTCCCCATGTGCAGGACCCTGCACTTGCCCTTGTTGAACTTCATCAAGTTCCTCTGTGCCCGAATCTCCAGGCTGTCCAGGTCTCACTGAATGGCAGCACAGCCTTCTGGTGTATCCACCACTCCTCCCAGTTTTGTGTCATCAGCAAACTTGCTGATGGTACATTCTAACTCTTCATCCAGGTCATTGATGAAGAAGTTGAACAAGACTGGGCCAAGTACTGACCCCTTGGGGACAGACTGCTAGTCTCCTAGATCTCAGGACACACCGTCTTTGCTCCTCATGTAAAGATGTCGTAACTCTTGATGGAAGTCCCTGATCCTCCATGTCATGACACGTGTTTTGTGTCCATAAAGCCCTGCACCTACAGCTAACACTGGTGCAAGTTTTTGTCCCAGGTGGTGGCAGTGACAAGGTGCATGTACTGTCTTTTGGGTGGCATGCAAAGATTAGATGGTGGGATTTTGAGCTGCCATAAGGATGCAGGAGCTCAGTGGGTGCTTAGCATTTTGAGATAGAGGAGACAGGTCCAGAAGCAGTGAGAAAGAGGGCATTTCCCAGAGTATTGCAACAGCCAGACAGTGAGCTTTCACGTCTGTAAAGGATGTTGATCAAAAATGGGAGATAAGGTTGTTTCCTACTGCTCTGGTTGTTCACACTTGTTTAGCCCTTATTTCTGGGCAAATTTTGTGTAAGGAAGTGAGGAGCTTGTTCAGTGGGATGACACGAATAACCAGCTCACTGTTACGTGCCCATTCCCACAGCACAGGGAGTCTAACAATACTGCACTGGGCTGCAGAGCACTGGCTGTGAACAACTGAAGGTGAAACTTTGCTGTGGGAGCAAAACTATCAAGGAGTGACTATATCAGTGGACAAGGGAAGAGATATGGATGTTGTCTATCTGGACTGGTGTAAGGCCTTTGACATGGTCCGCAACAGCGTTCTTCTCTCTAATTTGGAGAGATAAGGATTTGATTGATGGACTGTTGAATGGAACAAGAGTTTGTTGGATGGTTGTATACAGAGGGTAGTTGTCAATGCCTCGATGTCCAGATGGAGATCAGTTAAAAGTTGTGTCCCTCAGGGGTCTATGCTGGGATCAGTAATTGTTTAATATCTTCATCAACAACAGAGCGGGATTGAGTGCACACTCAGCAGGTTCGTAGATGGTGTTGTCAAAATGCTGGAGGTATGGGATGTCTTCTAGAGGGACCTTGACAAGCTTAAGAGGTGGGCCTGTGTGAACCTCATGAGGTTCAACAAGGTCAAGTGCAAGGTCCTGCATCTGGGTCAGGGCAGCCCCCGGTATCGATAGAGGCTGGATGACAAAGGGATTGAGAGCAGCCCTAAGGAGAAGGACTTGGGGCTACTGGTGGATAAAAACCTGGACATGACCCAGCAATGTGCGCCCAGAAGGCCAACCGTATCGTAGGCTGCATCAAAAGCAGCATGGCCAGCAGGCTGAGGGAAGTGGTTCTGCACCTCCACTCTGCTCTGATGAGAGCCCACCTGGAGTCCTGCATCCTCCTCTGGAGCCCTCAGCATAGGAAATGTGTGGACCTGTTGGAGCAGGTCCAGAGGAGTGTCATAAAAATGATCAGAGGGCTGGAACAGCTCTCCTATAAAGACAGGCTGAGAGAGCTGGGTCTACTCAGCCTGGAGAAGTGAAGGCTCCGGGGAGACTTTATTGTGGCCTTTCTGTACTTAGAGTATGGTTTTAAGAAAGATGAGGGAAAACTTTTTAGTAGGGCCTGTTGTGGTAGCACAAGGGGTAGCCATTTTAAACAAAAAGAAGGTAGATTCAGACTAGACAGGAGGAAGAAGTTTTTTATGATGAGAGTGGTGAAACACTGGAACAGGTTGCCCAGAGAGGTGGTAGGTGCCCCATCGCCAGTAACATTCAAGGTCAGGTTGGTCGGGGGCTGGTGGCAAGCTGATCTGTTTGAAGATATCACTGCTCGTTGCAGGGGGGTTGTATTAGATGACATTTGGAGGTTGCTTCCAACCCAAAGTATTCTATGATTCTATGATTTCTTTATCTACCTGCACATACATGCAGACAGAGCACAAAGCATTGGTAAAATGGTGCAGTGTAGTATATCAGGTTATTTTCAGGTGGTGTAAATGTTTTCTTCATACTGTCTCACAGTAAATCAAAGTGCCTAGATTCTTTGAGATCATGCCCATCAATGCCAGCATGCATAAAGAAAATTGGGGGTGGCTGGATTATATAGCTAAATCCTATTTAACACTTAAAAAATATTGGAGAGCTTCAACTCTCTTAATAGGGAAAACACTGCGCAGTGAGAGGTGATTTCTTCACTTGGCTTACTCATTTGATATCTCTGGCCATTTTAGACTATGCCATTAACTTAATTGTGTTTATCACTCCCCTGATTTCCCATCCTTCTTTTTTTTTTTTTGTAACACTTGTTTCAGTCATTGTTTGTGCTATGCTGCAGGCTGAACTGCAGAGCAGAAATATTTGTAAGGAATGGGCAAGTATAATATTTCTAAAAACATGTATTTAATCCTACACTGCTGTTTGCAGTCACATGCTGTCTTAGAAGTCAGTGGCTAGGAATTAGCTATCCAGAAGTAGAAATTCATTTCGCACCACCATTGTGCAAAGCTGAAGGTTAGCACTTACTAAGACAGAATAAATTCATGATTATATGGAAGAAAGCCATCTCAGTAGCCTAATCTATTATCTGGACTCCTGCAACAGAAACACAAAACACACAGAAAACCTTGGTGTCTCCATTACCAGAAGTCAAACAATGACCATTTAATGGTATTGTTATATTAGAGGAAAATATCTCATGTTAACTTGAACCGCTACAGTTGTTAAAAAGAATTTCCTTGAAATATTAGTCCATTTTTATTGTTAATGTGTTGACTTAACTCTGATTAGAAGGTCAGACTGTCCAAATCACTTTTCCTTTCTGCCTTAGTGAAAGACAAATATTTTAATTTTGTCACTAATATTTTCAGTTGCATGACCCGATGGAACAGGAGCAGGCAGTCCAACCCTCTCCTTAGCACCACTTCAGTGTTAAATTCATGTCATGATCATTTAATGTCCGCCTTTTACTGAATCACTTAACTCTGTTGTCTCTTCAGTTTCTCAGGCATAGTCCTCTAAATGCAGCATACTTATAACTTTTTGGCTAAACGGTAGATGCTAGTGGATCTTTCCCATCCCCCAGTTGCAGCAGTGATACCAGGAATGCTAGGCTGCATTCAGGGACTGTAATGTTAGCTATAAATACCTTCTGCAGGTCAGACAGTTCAATGTCCACTGGGATAAAGAAAAAGAGCTTGGATTGCAAATGCATTGAAGTGAAAAATCTTTGCATATTTGTATTTATCTGAGGCATTTCTCTAGTGTTTCTTTCAGCTATGTATGATATACATGTCGCAGAGAAACTGCATGTACTAATATCACAGAAGCAGGACTTGCAGTTATACACAGCCATAAAGCACAGGCACAGTTGCAGAGACTTAATTCCTGATATAAATAATGTGCACTACAGAGTTTGGTTAAATACATGCTAATTTCTTAGCAATAACAATCCTCTTGAAGTTTATGGCCACTGCAGAAAATGTAAGATAGAAGGCCTGCCGTATGTCTTGCCATTCCCCAGAATACAACAAAGTCTCTTGGTTTTTCCCTTCTTTAATCTTTTGTATGCTATGTTTTTCTTCAGGGCTTGCTAGGCTCTTTGTTCAGATACCAGTTTCATGCACGTTCCTTTTCAACTGAAGACCTGTGTTTTGTGGGGCTAGCCTTTTTCTTCAGTCATTTAGAGAACACACAGAGAGAATGTTTGGGGTTTTTTTCCCCCTAACAGGTTTTTGTGAGTATAAAAATGCATTGCATATTTCAAGGAATGTCTTCTGTATGCTTTGTAGATGGGAGAGGATGAGTTAAAAAAGAACAGCTGAAAACTGAAACAATCAAATACAAAAACGTCTTTGCTCGCCCAGAAAAGTGTTCACAAGAAAGAAGAGGTTTATTTCCAGGCTGAAATGACGTTCACACCTTGTTTTCTTGGAAACGACTTGCTCTTTCAATGGCACACTTTGGTTGGTAAACAACCATTAAAATTCTGAGCAGATCTGCATAGCTTGCAGGAAAACCTCTCAAAACAGCTGCAGCCTCCTTTCAGCAGATGGGAATTAATAATAGCCTTTGTTCTACAGGCTCTTCTGTTTGCACCCACAAAATGGGGCAAAAGCTGCTTTTCCCAGACCACCAGTGCCAACAGGAGCCTGATGTCCTCCGTGGTGAGAGCTGTGGGTTGAGGATGAGTGGTGGGGGTTAAGCGTGGCACCAGCCTCTTGCCTTTCTGGGCCCTGTGGATAACAGCGTGGAGTCCAGATGGTACAGTGAGATACAGATCTGCTTTCCCCCCTTATGTCCCCCTCAACTCTTCTTTCAGTGTGGGTGAACCCACCGGGAAAGCTTCTCATGCCTGCAGTGTCTCCAGGAGACACGCATTTGGGCCTGAAGGTACAGCCTGGTGCACGGCCGAAGTGCCACTATGAGCTTGGGGGCTTTCAGCAAAGGATGACGACCCATCACCAACACGGATGACAGCTCACCTCTGCTGGCTAAGAGAAGCTGCCAAGCGGTGCCGCCCTGTGTTCCATGGGTGAGGCCTTCCTGAGCCCCTGAGCGTGGGTGCCACCCCCAGACCACGCGATGCAAAGGGCCTCTGTAGGTGCCTACATTGATGAAGGGTGTGCAACTGCACCAGGAGATGACTCTAGCCCGGACCCTCTTTAGCGACCCAGAATTTCTTGCTTTGACTGCAACAGGTCCAAATTCCAGCTAAACCCTCTGGCCGGTCCCTTTACCCTACTATTCATATTTTTGCGCTGGAGCTTTTGTGTCTAATAGTGAGGCAATTGCCAGGAATGTCTCTTGCTTCCCATAGCTGCTCTTTATAAGGCCTTGTGGCCACTGGCAAGCCACTTGCACCGAGCTTGGCTGCTGTCTGTGTCACCTGGAGCCACCCCAATCCCTGCTGCCTGCTTCCTGACAAGCATCCCTGTGCCCTTGGCTTTTGACCTCATACTCCCCATGGATCGCGAGCTGACTGCTGGAGAAGCCACCAGCTCCTTTGCAATGCCCCGACACTGCATTGCACACTGGGACCACATGGCCATGAAGAGAAGAGGCAAGGATGTGAGAAGCGGAGACAAAATGTTCTTGGCTGAGGGCACTCATCTGTGGCTGGAGCTCCTCGAGGAGGTGAGACTCAGCCAAAATCCCTGGGAGATCAGAGCACACTGCAAAACCTTCCAGTTCGCAGGCACTTTCCCACCCTTCCTGAATGGGAGGATAAATAAGCACCGCTCAGCACAGGCAGGGGTGAGGGGTGGCCTCGGGTGTCTCCTGTGGCAGCAGCAGCAGCAGCAGCACCAGCAGCAAGCGCAGGCTTCACCACGCTGCAGAAAGGCTGAGCTCCTTGCCGGGAGGCTGCCGGCCGCTCCCCATTAGTGGGGACTCACCCTGAAACTCTGCTCACTGCTCCTCCTTCATAACCGATCTGTCAGCAAGATCAGTGGCCATCCTCTGCCTGTCGCATGTCGATTAGCAGGATGAGTGAAGGGCCTTTTTATGCTGCCTTAGGTACATTAGATACTGTTAATTTGCGTCTACCAGTGTCTTTAATTTCTGTTTAGGAACCTAAAAGAAGTGCATAAATGTCGTGATCCGGGCAATGTTGCTCTTCCCCCTTTCCACTGTTTTAAAATGCAGAACAAACAAAACTTTGTCACTGACTAAAAGAAACTACAGAACACGTTGATGAATTATAAGTTTTGTCTAGTGTAAACTGCTGAGGGCTGCTGAATTCCTTTCATACTGCCATTTGATTAAAGAAGGGGAACACATTTCCCAATCCTTTTTAATTTCAGTAATTTCCTTGCATTGTTTGGAATTGTTTAGGCTTTCTTATTTTTATATACATGTTGATGATGTGTGCCTCAAAATCTTTTTACTCCAACTATTGCCAGATGCCCAACTGCACAATGATGTGAAGCCCTAACTCAGATGGCAGTACGTAAGTGCTGCAGAGAAACAAGAAGAGGTTTTCGGCATAGTAAAATCTCAAACAGACTGAATTTTCTTTTCCTGTTCTCTTTACCTACATCTGCTCTGATAATACTTTGTTTCTTCATACCAAAAAAAATACCATGGGATTTGAGAATTAATGCCACATGTACCTACTCTTCTTTCATTATGAGATGGAAGCAGGAAGGGTACTAACACTATTTGATGACACGTTGACTGAACTATCAACTTAAGGACAATAGAATGCATTTTTATGAGGCAGTATGACATCTCTTTTAACACCTAGAAATACAGCTGTATCCATGACTAGCTAGCCATGTATTCTCCACTATGCTTAGAAGAGAACACCTCTACTTTCCGTTGCTAGTGTTCGATGTTTTGCAATCAGCAAAGGAAATAGCCTACAACGTTAGACTTGCAATGTTTTGGGAAGGCAAACTTCACTTTCAGTAAAACTGGTTTTGTCTGTTGCCTCACGGGCACCAATGCTGCTCCCCAGACAAGTCCCAGTTGTCTTCGAGATGCCACAGTCTGCAAGTGATCAGCAGGGGAGCAGTCAGCAATTCAGGCTGATCACCATAAGTGACCATCTACTGCTGTTGCTCTTTTCTCATGACTCATATGATCACCTTGTTTAGCTCCATTTTATGAGGGAACAAACATTGCTTCAGTGGCAGGGAAAAGGAAGCAGAATTGAGCTGAAAATGTCTGTGCTTTCTAAAGGAAGAAAAAGTCGTGAGTTTGTCTTTCAAGGATGACTGCTCTTCAGGTACACTGGGTGGGATCCAGTCAAGTACTGCATCTGAAGTGCACTCAAGATTCACTATAAGTTTGTATCAGGCCTCGGCTTTTTTCCAAATTTGTAAGCATTTAGTTAAAATTAAAGTTTAGACACATGTCTTAGCTACCCGAGCCATAAGTTAGGAGGCAGAAACCAAAGAAATAAAACCCAAATCCTTGCAAATTCCATCACAAGATTCACTGTAAGTATGTATATTGTTTCCTTGTAATCAGTTTGGTAAAGGGAGAAATACATGTAGAAATCCAAAGAGAAGTTTATTTTCTCCCAGACAAGAAGAAGATTAGTTTACAGGGGTACATATTTATATTAATTTCATTGAGATTGGTTACAAGTAAAAGTTTTAGTACAATGCTTGCCATACAGGACACATGTACTAAATATATCATGTCAGGGACTTCTAACTGTGAAAACAGTTGCAAAATATCTGCTTTGCTTTACTGGAAAAGCCTGTTCACATGCCAGGAAAAAGTCCCAGAAGAAATGGTACCGAGGATGTGAAAGAAGGAAAAAGTGTATTCTTTGTATTTTCTGCTCTGCTTTAAAACGGAAGTGAATAGTAAAACATGTCCAGAAAGTTACAGTCGAAAGAATTCTGTCATAAAACAAGAAGTCTTATGGTTCAGGATCAAAAATAATAAAATCAAATAACCTAAAATCCTGAACGGTAGTTGGGAAATCAAGGAACACATGTAGATAGAAGAATTAGGAAGCCGGTGATTTCAGAGAAAGGAGGACAGTTAAGGCAAAGTGAACTGCCTTCATCAGATACATGAGGACAGATAGAAAGTGTTTCATCAGCATCCTGGGGATATAGCAGTACTTGGTAGAAAGTCCATCTGTTACTAAATTGGGATGGAGATTAAATGAACATACACTTATCATGGTTGAAACATTGAACTTGCTTTTGCATTCATCTGAAGAAAATAATAGACATAGTGGATGGAAAAAAACAGTAAATGCAAAAGGGAATAACCTACTAAAAAAAAATAGAGGTAAAACAAGATATAGGAAAACTGGGCACACACAGATCACCTGGGTGACACACATCCTTAGGTGTTAAAGATACTGTTTCCTGAATAATTTTCTGCCACTTACAAGTATTTGAAAACCACAGGCAACTGTGGAAGAGCTGAAAGATGGAAGGAAAAGAGGGAAATATCACTCTGCTTTTCTCAAACAGAAAGCAGACCAATTCTTGCAACAGCCATGCTGGGTCTGTGGGTCCCAGCTCTCCCCAAAGGGTAGAGCCCATGGGGGCACCCACTCCGTCCTTTACCCTCTGTTCCTCTCAGCTTAAGGAAGCACCTCAGCCTCTGAAGCTCGAGCTTACCTTCAGTGATACGTAAGCTTAGGTATAAGTACTTACTTGGATCTGCGCCCCTGAGAAGAAAATAATTTCTGAATATTTCAAATCAGACTCTTGGCAGTGGAAAAGGAACATGCAGATACACAGGAGATGCTGGAGAAAGAGATGAATGGGATATAAATAATATTTTGCTTGATATTAAACATCCGGGATTAGCACAGCAAAATGCAGATGATCTGAAAACTCTTAAAGTGAACATATATTGATGTAGCACACCACATTTTCAAGACTAAAGCCAAAAATCTGCAGCAGTATAAAAAAAATACAAAAATAAAAATAGCCCTATTCCTCAGGCAGTATGCCATTGATTCTGTCTTTTGTATGCTGAATAAACTGGGGAGATACAAAAGAAATCATGAGATTCATTTGCTATTTTTAATATACAGCAATGAATTTTAGTCCTTAAAGTGCCCCAGCGGGTGTAGATGTGGATGTGGAATAAAGAGATGCATGGAAATTCAAAATGATGAACAGCTCAACAAAAATTTACAATCTACTGGCATTATGAAGAATATCAGGATATTATTAATTGTGGTAATTTTTTCCTGTTTCAAGAGAGAGCTTTTCTCTGTTGGGAATGTAAATATACTCACTGCAGCTTTATTAAAGGATTTCATAAACTAAGTTTCATTAAAGGGAAGATCTGCAGCATTTCATCATGCCTCTAATGTCTCATTTTGACAGATCAGCTCCTTGATCTAAGCTTCTGATACTTGTGTAGCCCTGATTCAAGGAAGCGTTTATATTCAGAAACAGCCCTTAGTATCAAGCGTAGACACAAATGATTTTCTAAATGGGAAAGACCTCAAAGACATATTTAAATTCTTGCTTGGCTCAGGGGTTGCTTGTGGTCTTTTATGATGCTGTGAAACAGATACAGCTGTGACGATTGCTGAGGTGTGAGCTGCAAACTGCAGCAATTTCAGCTGGAGATGCCTTTCTCTCTGAGCTTCTGACTGCCCTTACATAGCTGATCCCAAAGTAACTGGGACCCTGCTTTTACTAGGTTTATTTCTTTTTCTTCTTTGAGAACCTGCGTTAAAAAAAAAAAAGGCATGTGTACAAACTCTTTAGTTCAGCTGTTAAGTAGAAAGGAGTATCTGCAGGTCTGTCCTGTGAGAAAAAATATTTTGTGGGAATAATGTTGTTTCATGGGAGGAGGCTTTCATTCAGTAGCTCTCTACGCCCACGGAGTAACTCAGCTGATGTCTGCAGAACAAGATTTCCCCACCTAGAAATACAAGCTTCCCTTTCTTGAAACTGGTAGAAAACCCGTTGAGGTCACTTGTCCAGGATGCATGCAACGGGACTTCAGATGAGTGACACCAGGTACTTCTGCTTATTATGATGATCCCTGAAAGAGGATTTCTCCCGGGATCTGCTGTTCTACTTCTGATCTTCTTTTTTGTAGTTATTTTGTCATTTAATTTTTGTCCATGGGGTTAGAAAGTGGTTTGTGGATTTTATTGGGAGTGTTTTATGGTTGCCTTTTGCATTTCACAGAAGCCTGCTATGAGAGAAGGTTTAAAAATACTCACTTGAAAATGAATTCCAAATTAAACCCATCCTCAGCAATATGAGTGGTAGAAAATAAGTACATAATGTTACACGAGGAATGCTTTCTCATTTGCCAATTAGGTGGGAAAGCATTTCACACAGTCAAATTGGTTTGCAACTCTGCCCCCCATCTTGGCCTCTGCCATTGCTTTTCTGTGAGACTTTGGACAAGCAGCTTTGCTTCTCAGTGCTGTTTTTTAACTCCTAGTGTGCAAACTGTTAGGCAAACTGACTGTCTCCGCTCTTTAGGCTGTAGCCTTTGAGGGCCAGAAACTTTCAAGGTTTTTTACCTTAAGGATATTACGTAGGTGCCTACCCTCCCATTTCATTCAGAAGGACTGAAAGGAACGCTGACACAGACTGTGTTTAAAATTGCCTGTCTCAGGCTTTCTTACACTGCTGACACTGAATTTTCATAAAATCACAGAATGGTTTGGGTTGGAAGGGACATTATAGACCATCTAGTTCCAACCCCTCTGCCATGGGCAGGGACACTAGACCAGGTTCCTTTCAGGACATCTTTTCTTCCAGAGAAAACCATTCAATACTTCCGCCTACCTAGCAGGGGGCAAATGAAACATTTAGCACCAAAAATCTACTAAGCTACATCAGCTGTCCTATTTTTCACAGTTTTACTTCTGTGTGTGGTGCCCCTGTCTTAGAAAATCAGAACAGCAGCAAAACAGAAACTCAACCTATCCTTTGGACTCCTGATCAGTTGGAACACAGGTAAGATTTACGAGGATGGATGACCATGAAGTGAAAGCCCAGCTGTGGCTTGTAGGTCCTAAATTAACACTCACTGTCCCCACGTGGCAAGTGGCACTTGTGCCACGCATTAAGTCAAGCAATGGTGGTGGACATGGAGCCTTCTCCTTCAGAGCACAGAATCTGTCCCTGATCAACTGGCAAAAGCTAATGGTTGCAATCTCCCAATTTCCACTGAAGTCTCCAAGCAGCCTCTGGTCTCCTGAGTCAGCACTGCGGGGCAGGAGGAGCCAGGCAGGGCCTAGTGGGGCCATGCAACCTAAGGACTGACCCAAGGCAGGGACGTCTGACCTGCTTTAGGACATGGGGCAGGAGAGGGACACCTGTGTGCGGGGCACAGGCTCAACCTGCTGCTGAAGCCCCGCAGGGGAGGGCTACAGGGCCCCAGCGCATAGGGAAGGGGGAGCACTTCTGCTTCTGCCTCTCCTTTCATTCCATTTTCCCTTCTCTTGCCACGTCTTTTTCTCCTTGAAGTGTTTCTCCCTCAGCCCCCACAGCATCACAGGAAACCTCACCCACTCTACCTATTTTTGCCTGCTTGCATGTGGGCAGGTATACCTGCCCCGCACGCCTTAGCTCAGCGCTGCATCATGGAGCAAGCACTTTTGTTCAGAGCTCTTTTTAAAGCTATTAAAATTTTAAAAAAAGAAGAGAAACACGCACCCTGAAGGCTGAATAGCAGCATTTCTATCATCTGTTGTCATGACACACAGCTGACGTGGGAACACAGCAGTGAGGCTGACTGCTAGATGGGTTTAATTTTGGTGCAGAAATTTGCTAGAAGAAGCTTTCAAAAATATCTCTGGGTGGGAGGAAAACAGGTGGGTGCTAGTTATGTGTATGAAGCAGGAGGAAATGGCTGTCAATCTTACCTAAGCATTACTCCGCATCCATCAGCCGTTTGGTACCTTCATTACTCAACAGGGGAAATAAATTATACTGTCTCTCTCTGCTCCTCTCTCCCATTACTTCAGGAGAAGGTGCCGGTGGGCCACAGAGTGCAGGGAGACTGAGCATGGGATGACTGAATAGAACCATGGTTGTCTTGGTCAAAATGCACCCTAGCCACGCAGCCTCGGTAAAGATGTCCATACAGGAAGGCTATCTCAGTATCATCCACTGGAGCCAGGCAACAGTGAGATCCACCCAGGAGATACTTCTGAGCCAGCGGTATTTATAATGACAACTGACATTGGAGATGGATAGTGAGTAGCATATGATCTGTAGGGACTCCTAGAGTGAACATGACTTATGTGGTTGTCCATGTAGGTGAGAGAGTGGATTCAGTAGCCCAGGTGGTCCATTCAGCGCTGTGTTCCTATGCCCCATACACACTTCCATTACAAAAACATCTTGTTTTTCACTGTCAGTGTCCCTAGGTAAGTCAGACCTACTCTTGTTTTTTGACATTCCTGAGCAGTCACAGCTTCTGCTGGCTATGAAAGAGTGTAGGTGTTCAGAAATATTCACTAAAAATCACTCTGCTAATCCATTTGAAGCTCATTTTCTTCTGCTGCAGCTACACCTTATTAGTACATTTCTCATCTTTGTTAGTCATCTTGACTAATGACTTTATTAATCTATACTAGTTTACTCACTCATTTCAATACTTTCCTAGATCACAGCAACGTTTTATGACAATTAAGTAATCAATTAGAAGCTCAGAGGTCTGTGAATGAAAAATGTTATGGTTTATACGTGCAAAATACTATGATCACAAGACTGAAAAACATTGTAGGAACTTTCTTTCTGCTCCATATTTGATGTTTGGACATGCACAGTAACAAAGGTGGCAAAACTGGAACTAAAAACTCCAACCAAAACCCTGTGCAGGTGCACAGGGAAGTTTGAAAGAGGACATCCACATGGTTGCAAGTTGGTTGTGTGGACAGAGATGGAGGCAGAGGAAGAAGAGGAAAAGAGTGCACCTTGGAGAGGAGGTGCACTGGAACAGAATGACGTGTAAGTCTGTGTGAGAAGAGTAATTCAGAGCTCCTCTTGTGGAGTAAAGCTTGTACCTAGCATAGTCATAAAGCCAAGGGAACTGTAGCATTTTATTTTATCCTATTTTCATTGTGTTTCAACACGGTCTGAAAGTCTGCCTTTTCCCATACCACTGCTGCTCTTCTCCCAGTGTGTGAAATGGTTTCTTTGAAGCTGCCCCTTTAGGAGCCCCAAAGGAGAAGCCTTGTTGAGTGGAAAACTTGACAACAATGTACCCTTCGCATCCTTACTTTGCTTTCTGGTTTTGGTTTCCTCTCTTTGTACTCCTCTGATTCTCCTGCTGCTTTGTTTCCAGCCTCTACTCTGAAATAAAATTTGAATAAAAATTGAATACTTTCCACTAAGAATTCTAAAAATGGGTTGCCATTTCCAGAAAGTGACAGCACCAATATTATTGCCAGTCTCTTATGCAAATTGCCACCCTGTTGCTACTTGCCAAAGTATCTCACATTTCTCTGAAATGAGGCTCCGCACTATTCCACTCAGATGTTCTGGGACTCCTGACCTTCCCACTGGAGGTGCCCAAGCCATTGGTGTGCACCTTGCTGCTAGCCAGAGTAGATACTAATTATACAAGAGCTATGAGGGGTTGCCACTGAGGAACTGTTCTTATCAAACTCCCCTTCTCCAGGGTACGTCCATCTGGTTCAGCCCATCAGAAGACAGCTTGCTATGTCATTCTCTTGGCAAGAGTGTTCAGAACCAGCCTTGAAAGCAAGTCAGTGTTTGGTGGGTGACATCAGGTCTGCAGGGTGGGATCTGGGCTGGGTACATGGCATGCTACCCTCCCTGTTGCACAAGTGGAGAAAAAAGAGAACCAGGATAGTTTGTCCGAATTCTCATCACACTTCTTTTCTTTCTTTCCCATCTAAATTCTAGAGGGCTGGGAAAAAAATCAATTCTGAGTTTGTCACTGGGGAAATATAACCGTCTCGGAAAAATATAAGCTCTAGCTGGAGGGTCAGTCCACCTTCCCATGCTAAACAAAGACATTGATTTTTCCTTCCTCCTAGTTGTCGCACTTCACATAATTTTTTCAAGCCACCTTGAAAAGGCAGCCTGAAATAGCATTCTTCCTATATAAACAACTCTGTCTTTAGTAGAAAGGTTGCTTTCCTTTATGTGAATAGCAGCCATGTGCTTTCAGTCAGAATGCCCTAAACAAGAAAGGACTCAATTACATTTTTAAGAAGCACGTTTTCTATGTAGACTCTCTGCTGCCCGCTCCAAGCTGAAGATAAAATGACTGCCTGTCTGAAGACAGCAGATGTCTCAGAGGTGTAAATGTTCACCACCCCTGAATCAAAGCCCCATCAGAGCTGAATACACTACTGTACAAAGACAATATTGACTGTCTTTGTGTTTGTTTGCTTTTTGTGTAGAGGGCTGAAAATGCTAGTGATGTTGAAACACCTCTTTAGAGTCACTACAAGATATTGTGCAAATGTAGTAATTTTTCCCTGGTAAGCAGGCATGAAATGCACTTTTGCTTATCAGAATGAAGCAGTTCCAGGGGAAGACTTGATGTCTGTCAGGTGAATCATCTAATCTCCAGATTTAATGTATTGAACAGCATAAATAACTCACTTCATGGAGATGTCTAAAAATACATTTACCTGAGAGATTTTCTAGTCTCTAGGGTAAATAAATCATGCTTATTAAAGATTGTTTTTTTGTTTAAAAGATATGATTGCCTGAATAAATAACTTTGGTATAGCCATGTAGTTCACACACCAAACACAATTCCATACGTTTTTCCCGTAAAAATGCCGATTGCCAAGCTGCATCAGACATTTAGGATATAATAACGCGTCTTAAGAGAGTTCCGCCTCCTACTTAGGAGAAAAAGGAAAGCAAAAATAAAACAGATACAAATTTCACAGTCAACAAACTTGCCATGCCTCTTGGGAATATTTAAATTGTAACATAACCTGAAAAATACCAGGAAATTAAAACGCAAAACCAACCCTGTGTCCTTAATTCACCCCTTAGTGCTTTTTCTTATTATCATGCAGAAGAACACAGCCATTTCTGCTGTGAATCTTTGCAACATTAAGCTTCCCTACTGCATTTTCAAGATGACTTATTCTGGCTGTTAGCTACCTCCAGAACAGTTACAGTAGGTCATCTGGTCCATCTCTGCCAAAGTGCAATTAATCCTTACTGCACATTTACAAGGGCTTATCCCGCCTGATGTAAATGACATGTGTGAGCTGGCTTTATCCTTGCTTTACCACAGAGTTATTTTTCAGGCTAGGTATATGTAGAAAAAATCAGAATTAATCAGGATCTGTCCCCTGAAATCATTACTTTCTTTCTAGAAAGGGTGTTTGGTCATTACCTGCACAATGTCTTTTGCTGTATTTTCCTTTCCTTCCCAAAAGCCAGCATCTGGAAGTATTGTCTTTTCTGACTCTTCGGAGCAGGGCAAGCAGTACTGCCCAACCTTTGTCTTCCCTTTTGGGATCAGTTCTTTACACCTAGATCCCCCTTGCAGGGGTGTTTCTCTTTGCCACCTGCCTGGGAGTAGTGTGTCCTCACTTCGTCTGCTTGGCTGGACTCCCTCACTTCCCAGTGCTGACAGGCTTAGTGTTAAAACTCAGCTAAGAATTATTCAGCAAGTGGTTTAAGGTTAGACACCATCCAGCTCTTCCTGCCTTTCTTTGCAGCTCCTACCTTGGAGGTCCTGCCTGAATTTGAAAACCCATTTGATGACTTGAGCTGAAAGCACATGCCTTGGGTACTTGTCCTGTCCTGTTTTCTCTGAAAACCGTCCAGGCTATCTGGTCTTTGCAGTCTCTTTTCAGGGCAGTGCACCTGGAAGACCCAAACTGTCATTCTCCATGGTGCCTACTCAGCCCCAGCAGCATTGTCCCTGCCTAACTGTCCCCTGCCTTTTTGCATGAGACACACAAGAGATGTCTTGGCTGTGATTAATGCTGATAATGCCTTCACAACTAGGCGGTGCCATGGTTTACGGGCACCAAGCGAGGCACAGAGGCTCTGCAGAGATTGCGCATGGCAGAGTCACATATGGCCATGTCAGAGCAAGCCTAAGAGAAATTCACTTCTTTGCCCACTTTGGTGTGCACCCACTTGGCCTGGCCACTTTTTTCTCAATTAAGCAAAGGACTTGCCAGCTCACTCTCTGTCGGTGCTCTCAGTGATGTTTTCACCCTACATGTAATTTTTGCAAAGGTAGGGAGGGAGAATAGAAGGAAGAAGCAGAGAAAGTATTTTCAGAACTTTCGTTTTCATTGATGCATAATGTGTAAATTATGAAGAGCACTAGTGGAAATGTATTAATTAAAAGTAAGTAGCAGTGTGACTTTGTACAGCTGATTGCCAAGAAACAGATGATAGCATATCGCTATTAGAGTCCAGTCTGCTGTTATGAATTAACTGCAATATCTACTAACAGCCTTTAACATTTTCTTAATTTTATTTCCCCTAGCTTTAACCATGATGTGGAACTGAGCCAGGAAGGAACTTCTCATTAGCCTTGTTAAGTGTATTGTTCATGGCAATTCTGCACAGCATTGCTGGCATCCAGAGGACTGAGCCAGGCACAGGCTGGTGTTGGAGACTGTGGTAGAGCAGAGTTAAGCTGTAGTTCCTAAATACTGCCTGAATTTGAAAAGAAGTATTTGGAACTCAGATCCTCCATTGCTTTACATTTGTAGTGAATTTTGTTTGATGCTGTGATTTCATTGACAGTACAAATATTTAAATGCTGAGTACAAATATTTATATTGCCATTAATATTATAGTAAGGAAAGGAAAGTAAAAGAACTAAATAACCTCTCATAACTTAGACAACAGAGCATGTTTTTTCTGTTTATTATCTTACATCTTTTAGTGTTGAACAAACAAGAGGAACTCATAAGCATTTTCTTCATCATTTATCCGTTGAAAAGAACAGTAGCATCCCCATTCTGCACGTGAGTAAACCAAACACAGAGACCGTGCCTGTTCGTCGAGCATTCAGGTAGCTGAAGCAAGGGCCGGGCTGCTTGCTCTGATACAGGGGTGGAGCAGAACAAAATTAATTTCAGTGAGCCAGTGCCAGAGCGCATCATAGGAGGGAATATCACTGTTTTCCAGCCACTTCTGGTGGCATTGTGATCCAGGGCTAGTCTGTGCAGATACAGGACCTGTGGGGAAGTTAATCAAATTCACTTTTAAATGTATTGGTCGAATTGCATTAACACACTGTGGTGACAGTTTTAATTTGATTTAAAATAGAGCTTAATTCTGTTTCTTTTACTTGACTTTGGAATGTAATGTGGTTTACCTCATCCAATTTAAATTCACACCTTGAATTAGCTCAGATTACCCTTCCTCAGCATCCCCACATAGGCAGGACCTAATTTAGTTTTCTAAGTCTTGAAGCCATTCACTACCTTCTCTTCGCAGTGTCACTGGGAGATTTCTTATTTCTGCACTTCACAGATTGCTGCACGCCCTGCCATCACAGAGTTAGTTTAACCAGCTGTTAAAAGGTCTGTGACGTTAGCAGCTTTTGTGTACGCAGAGTTACTCAAAGAGCTGGTGATTAAGAAGAAGGTGAAAGAACAGGCTGAAATATTAATTCACAGAGTAAAAATGATCAAGTGATGGAGTAATTATAGCCTGTACAGCCCAAAGAAAGCCAGTGCGACCACTTGTGGGACTTGTAGCAGTTTCATTAAGACAGAGGCTGAAGACTAGGTGTGGATACGGGCTTTTAAAGATGGTTTTCCCTACGCGGGGGATGCGGAGGAGCTGGGTTTGCGCTTGGTGGCAGTGCTCTCCCGCGCTGCCGGCAGCCCTGCCTGCCCGGGATGCTCCTTCTGCCTGCAGAAGGCACGGAGGGGGAGCGACGGCTCTGCACAACCAGGGGCTGGTAATCTGTTTTCCTAGTTCGTTTGAAACACTGTTCCTAGGCTCTGGTAGAGCTCTGTTGCCTTAGAGCTTTAATTGCTGTCTAAAGGACTCCCTAAAAGGAAAAAAGAAAGGAAGTGGTGGAAACGGGTGAAAATATCGGTGGTTCAGGACAGTGGCAGCCTCTGTTATTCAGAGTCCCTTGAGAGTAAAGATAGATGGTGGGAGGGAAATGGATGCGATGTCTCAGGGTAGCACATGATATTTAATTTCTGCCTGGCATAGCACTGCCCCTTATGGACTGGTACTCCTTCCTTCCTTCCTTCCTTCCTTCCTTCCTTCCTCTCTCTCTGCCCTCTCTCCAGTCCTCCTTCCCTCCCTCCCAAGCTGGCTGTACTCTTGTGAGGGAAATGCCATTCCTGCCTCAGCTGTGACATGTCTGGAAGTAAGAAAACACACCAGCCTCCAGCAAACACCCGTTGGCAAGGCACTTGTTGACTGTCCTTCAGCTCTCCAACAGGACAGGACAACTGGTGCTGGAGGTTAGGTTCATTGCAAGGTTAGCTGTTAATGGCAGCACCAGAAGACACAGGCTGCCCTCAAATGAAGCTCTCTGGTTGATGTGGGACTCCCCAAAATTGCAAGGACTGAGCACTCTAAACCTGCGCTGTTGCCCCTCCTTCAACAAGACACCCATAGCATCATAGCTGTGCAGAGAGAAAGAGGAGATAAAATGTCCTGCAAACACCCTGTTCCTTGTGTAATGTGAATCTTGCACTTAGACAATGCCCTCGTTGGCTCTGCTGGTAACAGATGACAGTCCTCTAGCACCTCTTTGGGATGAACTCACTGATGGCCTTGCAGCATGTGGCAACATAGACCTACTGATCCCTCTTGTGTGGTTACCTGGAGAAAAGTAGAGTCAAAGATGTGGTGTGGTTGAGTACACCACATCGATTGTGGTGTGGTCTCACAATCTTACTATGCATTTTGTAGCACAAGGTGGTTTTGTCAAAGCTTCAGTCTGCATTCATATGACAACTCTCTTCTTTTAAAGGGAATGTACGGCTTTTCTGGTGGTGTGGAGCAGCTTGAAAATGTGAAAAACAGAGCTTTGATGGCAGAAAAAAAATCCTGCCATTTGCCCAAGAAAATACAAGGCAATTCAGTCTCATGATTTTGCAGGCCTCAGATGGCCAGTGGTCAAGATTAGTGGAGTTGTCTCTGCTCCAGCTGCACAGAAACATTTTTAGAGTGACAAAATAAAATGTGTGAGACTGCGCTGCTGCTGCATCAAAGTGCAATGGTTGGTAATGCATCGTGGTTGAAAGAGCTATGTAACTGGAGAATAAGAAAGTTGGCACAATAAAAAAGGAAAGGGTCAAAACTGACCATATGGAAGTACAGGATGGAAATAGGAAATCTTGTGAAAACTGCAGTAGAGAGAATCTGGGGGCTTCCTTGTAAAAGCAGTGGGAGACAGAAATCAAACGGCTTTTTAAATGCAGTTTGACTTGTTCCTGAGAAGAAGGTGAGGTTCACAAGACCAGACTCTGTGACACAGAACAGCACTTTATCTACTCATACTTAGAGGCTGATTATGCACCGTGCGAGTTCATAGCCCATTCTGGGTGCAGAGGTTAAACATTCGGTGCTCAAATGGGCCCAAAGCACAGAAATCATCTTCTCTCCCATGACACACAGTTAAAGGTAAGGTTAATGTGGTTTCTGTGGCTGACTGGGGCTGGTTGTTCAGCAGCAGACATGGTTCATGGATTTATCTATCAGCAGAGATGAGCCTCACTGCTTTTACAGTTCAGTGGACCTCCTGATCAGCCCAATCTGGGTAATGAACAAAGGCTGTGAAATAACTTGTATCCCCTATTAGAGACAAACAAGCAAGAACAACACCACTTAAGGAAGCAACATAAATAATGAATGAGTAGAGAAATATGGTCCTTTCTGGCAGAAATGATGCTGTTTTTAATTTGTGTTTATGGCACCTAAAGTAATGGGCACATGAAATATGCATGGAGAGAGAACCAGGAGAAAAATCCCTGCAGAAGCTGACCACAATCCCCTGGACCCCGACCAAAACTTGCAATGGGAGAAGTGTTACCAGGAAAAAGAAAGCTCCTGTTGGAAGAGAAAATAAACAGGCACTGGAAAAATACAGTACATACTTATTTCTGATGCCAGCTACACTGCTGGAAAATCAAAACACTGTTTAGGGAACGAGCTCAAAACGCAAGATTGCCTAGTGAGACAGTATTTAGCATTTGGCAAACGGGGACAAATCTTCATAGAGGGAAAGACAGTGTTTCAGTGCTGCTTGTGTACAGAAAGTCTTTGTGCAAAATATCTGAATCCTCTTTCAGGACTCATTCGAGGTGGCTTTCTTCTAATTTTAAAGGCAGTATGCCATGAATCAGATTAAAAGAAGTATGTAGCCCATCATCTTGAATCTTCCTCTGTAAAACTAAGTGGAGTTTACTTAAGTTTTCTCCTGAAGAATGTTTTAGAAATTTGTAAAGTAAGGACTAAACTGACTTTAGCTTTCATAGCTGAAATTAGCTTATTGGACTTTTTGAAATATACAGAGGTGCTAATGCACCTCAGTATGATGAGTAGGACTATAAAACTGTACATTTTTTGATCAAGGTGATGAAAAATAATGTCCCAAACCTGAAGCCAATCAGACTGATTACAGGAATTTTTTTTCTGGAACAACACTGCAAATATTTTGACTGAGCTTGACCATAAAATCTGATTGACCCAAATTAGCACATTTCATTTTCATGCCAGGAAACAATGGGCTAGCTTTTTCAGTAGGGGTTGAAATGGAATAATATACAGGTGTTATGTACTAGAATTTAAAATGTGGATTTTTCTAAATGTTTTTTCCACATAGGTGAAATGGTACCATAGATTTCAGAACAGGACTTCCACATGTTGTAACAAGGCTCCTATACTTTCCGTTCAGCAACTGCCCAAAGCCAAGTAGCTAGAACATCCCAGTGTGTGTGTGACCTAGGTGTTACAACCACATCTCCAAAGACAGTGTCTTGTCTGTCAATATGTTACAGTTACGAATCATGGAAAGACTGTTCTGAAAACTTTTAGTCCGAAAGGAAGTAAAACACAATAGTCTTCAGATAGGTAAAAGGTTACAGTAAAGAGAGAAAAAATCCTCCATAGCAAGAAGAAAGCCAGAGCAAAAACTTTCTAAAGGTAAGGATAGCAAAGAAGCCCTAGTTGTTGAGTATCCATCACCGAGATGTTAGAAGAATGCAATTTCTGTCCAAAATGGCTTTGGCACAGGCTGTTCTGTGGAATCAAGACATTCACAGGTGTGTAGACAGAAGATGAAGGAGGAGGCTGCTTGAGGTCTCTTTCAGCCCACTGGTTCAGTGAGCTACCAAAATGATCCCGTTGCTCGAGAGTACGTGGAAATGCTGAAGTTACGGGATTGCCCTAGCAGTATTTGTTTGAATTAATGCTATGTCTAAGTCAGAAGCAGGCTGTGATGTGCAGTGTCCAGCCTCCATGGATGTACAGGGGTCCTTGTACAAATCCTCTGTATGTTTACTCTTCCCTGGCTGAAGGATTATGTCCATGCAAAATGGAGAAGCGTCAGCAGTCAAGAGTGAGCAGAGCCATGCTGGAAGCAAGAGAGGTAGGAGAGTGCAGGTGGGTGAGGGGTGAAATCCTAGGGTCCCCTGGGACTTTTGCCTGCTTCAGAGCTCTGAGCACTGTCCTGACATATGAAGGTGGAACCGCTGTTTTGTGTTCTTTTACATGGGCCTGACAACACATTTGAGAACACATTTGAAAATGCATCTTTCCAGTGTTTTCTTGAAGAGGTACCTTAAGCACTCATGAATTATTATGTCATTTTTATTTCAGCTGAAAGTCCTCCACAAATCCCACCTGAACCTCCAGAGGAGTCTGGCCACCCAGACCCTGCATTTTCCAGAGAATTTGCTGAAAGGGGAAAAAAAAAAAAGGAAAAAGGTCCGTCTTTAATGACAAAACTATTTGTTTGCAAGAACTGCTCACAGATGACACAAGAATTTCCTGTTAATGTCTTTGGGGCAGAGCCTTGTGTGATACAAATTGGAGTGTGTCTCTGTGTAACCCAATATTTCTCTCTTACTGATATTTCGGAGATTCTCTTTGAAGTGCCTCCATTAGCACAAAAAATGGACTGAAGCTACACCCATGCCATAATCTGTCAAAGGCATATAGGCTTGGATCTTCAGTTGATGGAAATCAGTATCTCTCCATGATTTTGGGTGGTTTATTAGCATTAGCTGGGCTATGCAGTTCAGCAGGAATGTGGGAAGAACCCCCCCATTTCTGTGCAAGGACTCCCTGACAGATTTCTCATTCTTGCCTGTTCATTTCCCCAAAACAGCCCATGAAAGCCATTCTGTGACATTCAGCAACCACTGAACGGCAAGCACTGTAGCACAAAAGACTCAGCAAGCCTGAGATGCACTAGGTAAGTAGGGAGGGTTGTGAGGAAGACCTCTTTTTCCAGGAGTCTTATGGGAAGCAAAAACAGGCAAAACTGTTCTTTGCTAACATGCTAACTTTTGACTGTGGATTTCCTATTCAAAGTCCTTTTGAGCAGAAGGAAGCATAAATGAAAAAATGCCAGAATACTGGTAGAAATATACAAGCCCGCTAGTTCTTGTTCAGAAGGCTCCTCTGCATCAAGCATACATCAGACCTTATGATATACACTTGTCATGTGCAAGTATACCTGTTAATAGCTCTTGGTCTGAAAAATTAAGCAACTAGGTTGTGTTTGAATGTCTGGAAAACCAAACACTCTTCCGCAGCAGGTAGGACCATATTTTCTGTTGCATTGTGCTCTGCAGGAATCCTGAGCTTAAACCAAAACAAAAGAATTGCTGCTCAGCAAATCCCAGGTTGACAGTAAAAGTGACAAAGCTAAGTGACAGAAAGAAAAAGCATGACTATCACTGCAGAATGGGTGTTGTTTTCAGAAGGAAGCAGTTTGGTCTCTTGTAGGGCTTTTGCTCTTTTTTCAGTTGCGTAGTAGTACGTAATGGTAGCCTCAAGAAAAGCAGCAGCATTTCAGTGCCACAAGAACTTCTTAACACTTGTTAATGACAGAGCCAGTGATGAGTTTATGGAAACATTTCCAAACCTAATGGGACTAGGTTTGGGCTAGACCTACTTTGAAAATTGTTGCACTGCTACTGTGGCCCCTTTTGTATGCATTTTAAAAAGGGTGAGCTGGGACTCATACAGCCAAGACATTTCTGCTGGTCAGGTAGGTGACACATCTGCAAGTAACCCTTCTAGACATTAAGCTTTTAGAACTGAACAACATCCTCAACAGCGATAAATTCCCACTGTCCCACTCAAACCTGTGATGGGAGATGGTGGCTGAAGCTCTAGTCCATTTTGTGGTGCTGGAGTAATCCTGCCAAAGAAGGGTATGATTCTGGAGGGCAAGGGCTTGTTGTGACCTGCCCAAAGTTTCTTAGAAATACTTGGAGTGGATTCCCTTTTCTTGAGGAAGAGAAAAAGGCAGCGTGGTAGATTTTACACTACAGATAAAAGTCAGCTCTACTAGGAGGATTTAGCGCCTGCAAATTCTTAAACAAATGTCAACAGGCTGACCGTCTTTACATTGTTAAAAACAAAAGCACACACAATGTACAAATATGCTTACTTGGAAGAGCTGCTGAACTATTTCACACTGTGCTTCAGCTGAATACATTTCCGACAGTGCAAAGAAATAAAGCACAAAGCAGACTTGCAAAGACACACCACAGCCCCAGTTGTATCATGCACTTCTCTAAAATGCGCAGATCTTTCTTTGATAAGTCACTCTGATTGTTTGAATGTTAACCAGGAAATCAAGTCTTCATGGAAGAAATGACTTTTTCTTTCCAGTGGGAAGACAGAATTTCCTGGAACATGGGCAGGGCAAGAACTAAAATCCCTGATGAGTGTTATTAAGGACATTGTTATGCAAATGTAACACATTGTAGTTCTTTGGAGGAGGGATTTTCCTGCCAAAAGAGACTATAGTATTTTAACAGTTATTTTAATAAAAACATGCCCAAATGCATTTGTTTAGACAGTTTTCTTTATTCTTTATGGAGCAGGAAGTTTCGGAATATACGGTTTTTGGAAAAGCCGATGTGGAAATTGGACTGAAAAGACTTCCTTTGAAGTAGTGGCATTTTCATATTTTATCATACTGAAATGCAGAAATACCAATCTGAAACACAAGGCTTCACTTCCATATGTTGGTTCAACCCAAATTTTTTCCTCAACAGTCCTTCTAAACATCAGAAAATCCGAACATCAGTAACATCAGTAGAGTCAGAAAATGTCAGTGCTGTCCCCCAAAATACAAAAAGTCTGTGTGGCCCCATTCTTACTGGGGAAGTATTTCAGTGGAAAGTATTAGACAATGTCAGAGTTCATAAAAAAAATTCTTCCCACTGACTTTAACTCTTTATTACTTGCCAGGACAGAACATTTTTCTGCATTACATATTTTTTGCATCACACAGGAGAGACACCATGGTTCCTGCTCCAGCTGTGTGCAGGGAAAATTGAAAATGGAAAAGCATCCAAAGTCCGCTGAAGTTCTGGAAATCAATGGGAAAGGCTGACCTTTTGCATGTGATGAACATACGACACAGAAATACCAGATCAGTGCCAGCTCCAGCACTGATTTTTTCAGTGCAGCTGCTGATTGGCCAAGAGCTGGACCAAAGCTGCCAAATTCATTTCCTGAGCAGGCCCAAGTGACACAGGCAGGGACTGGCCCTGCCTCCATGCAACTGCACGGACGTGAGGTGTGCACGCTGCCAATTCAGTCAGGCCTTCTCCTTGGAAACTCGCCTGGCATTAGGCAGCTTATGATTATCAAATATTTATTGTATTGTTAGAGGATAAAGCAAGGGCTAATTGATGTCTTCCAAAGCAGACCCCAACACTGTAGGCTATTCGATAATGAGTGAGAGAGTTTCCTTGGCACTTCAAGGAATGGAGCTTCTTAGACCAGTGTCTTCTTATTTATCAAAGCCCCATCTATCCACATGAGGCTGCCAAGCCATGAGAAGATATTTGCCGTGCATTCTACAGATTAGAGAGGGAGGCACACCGCGCAGGCAAGCCACCTTCACAGGCCAGGTAGTGCAGGCACAGCGAGGTCTGGGAACAAGCACCAGAAACGCTTTGGCTGACCTCTGTCACTGCAGGTACAACAGGTGGGGAAGGGATGTTGTTTGAACCCAAAATGTTTTGTACTTGAATGAGGTAGAAAGGCATCTCAACCTTTGGAGAAAGGATGCTGCCAGCAGCTCTGACTACTGGCTGGTAAAGAAAAGAGTGTTTTCTGTGATCACCATGATGTGATGGTGATTTTGATTCTGGACAAGTCAGAGATCATGTAGAAAGCAAAAAAAAAAAAAAAAAAA
>Ga0065711_1026525_pt1 | contig 66990 bp, 31 predicted proteins | sample Hoacrofraction12_FD_59098 | JGI IMG/M metagenome (GOLD analysis project Ga0065711, IMG submission 59098) | Hoatzin crop microbial communities from Cojedes, Venezuela - Epithelial fraction 12 v2 (version 2) | ecosystem: Host-associated > Birds > Digestive system > Esophagus > Crop | place...
GAGATATTCAAGACCCGCCTGGACAAGGTCCTGTGCAGCCTGCTGTAGGTGACCCTGCTTCAGCAGGAGGGTTGAACTAGATGACCCACAGAGGTCCCTTCCAACCCCTACCATTCTGTGATTCTGTGAATTTAGTATGCAGAATCATGGCTCAAATAAAACTTCTAATGTTCCCTTAGAGCTGGAAGAGGTGTAAACATAACATGGAAAATAAGTGTGTAATTTACAATGTAGTATTTTAATTTTTTGTGTGTAGTACTTTCTTTTCATCAAGCTATCTCTGTATAACATGAGTCTTAATTTCATCCAAAAAGATAGAGAGAAAAAAACCTATTGTTTTTCACTCTGGTAAGGTTACACTTTGAAGTTTATCCTTCTACTATTGTAACTTGGCAATACTCAGAATCTTTAACTGCTCAGAATCTCTACTGTCCATTGTCCATACTGTTTAAGTACTCACAGATCTTAATGGTGTTTCCCTGCTTCACTCTTTGTTTGTCCTTCTTCCACTCACCCAGCTTCTGTAAAAGCTTGTGAATAAAACGGAAAAAAAGAATACTTTAGTTCAAAGTGTAACACTTTCTCTAGAACTTGTCGAGCTAGTAATTCTTGCAAAGCTGGAGATTTTCTGTTATGGGTCTATTATGAGAAGCAGACTTGGCGGGGGGGAAGTGATGGAAAGTACTTCTGTGTGTAGTCCATTATTAGTACAGAAACTGAGCCCAGTGCTAACAGTCATAGAGCAGAACAACGCAATGTCAGAATACCTTGTTTGTAATAACACTCCATCTACAATTGTTCTGGACTGTATTGATGATCTGTAATCTTCAGCCTTCTGATACTATTTTTATTAATTTCTTCCTATAAAATTTCTTTGCTGTTCGATGTTGCTGTACAATGTTACAGGAACAACAGTCAGGAAAGACTTAAATAGGTCCTACCCTAGAAGGATTGGAGAGCTGGATGCCTTTCTGAGAAAGGAGTGGTTCAGAAAAGGATAGATAAAGGGGATGATCCCCAGGTAAAAGAGTTTTCTTCTCCATATTATGTGATTATGCTGCTGCCCTACTTGAAAAAGGTTTGCAAGATTTTGGCAGTATTTTTTCATTTGGGCTCTGTTGCCTGGCTTTTTCTTATTGTGGGGAAAAATCTTGCTTAGAAGTTTTGATTGCCATTAGCTATGGTTTCTGTTGTCTTTGACTGTTGGGAAGCCAGACCGATCTGCAGTGTGCAGTTAACAATTTTTCCCATGCTTTGATTAGTCTTTTCTTATGTGATCAGAATAGCATTTATTTAAAGTTTTTTTTAGGATATGTGAAGCAAGGTACCTCTCAACTTGGAATCTTGTATTTTTGAATTTTTTAGAAGATACGGAATTGGTTCCTGAACCTAGTCTGTAACTGTATTTGAAACATTGCTGTCCTTGACTTTCAGAACATCCGACTCCCCTAACTTATATGAAAGGAAATTATAAAATTATGTCAAATCAAATATTGAAGTAAACAGTAGTACAATAATTGTCTGGCAGTAAGACAAGTTAAATGCTGTAATAGTATTATTTGTTTAAAAAAAAAAAAATCCTTCCAGAAAGAGAGAAATTGCTTTAAACTGCTGCTAATAGTTTTCAGTAAGATAGAAATTTTCCATTATGTGTTTTACGAAAAACGCACTGAAAGGTAGAAGTACTTTATATATATATGTGTTTGTTATTAGTATTGAAGTTGAAAGTCTAGCTAACACTCACCCAGTGGAGCAACACAACTGAAAGTGCTTGTCTCTTATTAGAGAGCAAGGCATCCACCTCAGCAAACAACTCAAAAGAAGACTTTCTTGCCTATCAAGCTTATCAAGAAAATAATTGAACTAGTTGGAGGTTCATATATATCCATCACTATGTAGAGGGTATATCAACAGAACTGTTAAATTTCAGGGTGGAAAATGTGTCCATCGGTGTGTGCTTGTGCACCTTCACACTTTTTTAGAAGTCTTAGTACATCCATTTACATTTCATGTCTCTTAAGTAATCTAGAACCTATTTTGCATTTTATGTAAACATGAGCTCACTGTTGTTTCAGAACAGATAAACGTTGTTAATAGAAATAGTATTTCATATTTGGATGGTACGTAGAACTAATCAGTATGAGTTCCAGATTCTGAAATTTAGTAAGTATATTATTCAGTATTTTCTCTTCTCATGCCTGGTTCATATCTAGCATTTCAGCATATGCATTATTTTAAGGTCCAAAGCTAGATCCACTAAGTATCCTATCTTGCTTCAGCTTTATATTTTAGTTCTTCAATTGTCCTTACTAATAAAGATGTCAATTCAAGTGTTAATGAATACAGAAGCCTCTCTAGTACATATGAGGAAATTTTTTCTCAAATTCAAGGTGTATCGGCAGAAGATTTTTTTTCCCCTACTCTTAGAATAAATTCAACTTGTGTCACTCTGAAGATACCTATCACTAATTCCATAAAGACCAGGTGCCTGTATTGTTCTTATATGATGGAAGTTAGTCACATCACCTGCTGCACTGCTAGAAGATGCTCAGATAGCCTACTGAAAGAGTGTGAAGTAGGAACCTGGTTCCAGGAGGTGTTTTCTGGAGGATAATTAATAGCTGATCTGTGTATTCTTTTCTTCTCTACCACCCTTGTATCAGGATAGGTTTTGGGTTTCCTTTTTCCTTTCCTTTTTTCCTTAAGCTCCAGAAGTGAATTTAAAAAGAAATAAAAAAAATTTATCTGGCATAAGTAAAGCATGCCTGCTCAGTTTTATGTACCAATAATGTTCTATTGCTAAATTTTCTGTTTCTTTTGGAAACAGAGTGCTGGAAAGGTTGTGTGTCTCACCAGACTGGAGAGTTTAATGTTGACGATGAACATAAATCTTTGTCTTGACTGAAAAGACAATCTATATTTTTTACTGTTATGTAAGTTAAGGAGGCACTGGTTTTAATTTCTGTTTTCAGGAAAGAGTAGCATTTGTATATAAGTTAGGAAGATAGGAAGACGGTTCAAGTAGGTGTGTCCCAGATAATCTTAGCAGATTAAGGCCATCCTCAACCCACAGGAAAGAATTCATTATTTAATTAGTATGTGCCTCTAGGAAGATTCAAAAGGAGCCCCTTTCACCTGTGACCATAGTTATCCATGTCAAGGCATGATATATGGTATGTTACATGAATTACACTGCTGGCAATAAGACTATGTTAAGGAATAGCAAAAAAAGATAGTGAGTGTAAACCTGTGCTTTTCTGTAATGAAAATTAATGGTTTAGTTGCATGGTTTGGAATGGTTTAAAATAGGACTTGTATGTGGTTAAGGACTTACTTCAGTAACAAACAAGCTAGAAATAAAGTTTAAGCGTCAGTAGAAGGTCTAATCTAACAGGCATAGCAAGCAGCTCTACCTCGCCTGTACAGGTACGGCAAGGCATGTCACAAAAAATATAGACTGACCGACAGTGCAGAAAGAATGATTCTGTCCAATCTTCTCATGATAATTGTACGTAGCAGCCATATTTGTAAAACAATTTCTCTAGTGGTCCATGGCTCATAAGAGACTAATTTCCCTCAGCCTGGAGTAAGCTGATTTTTGTGAAGGGTCTTGAGTGATCAGCACAAATGTATCCTGGTTTTTAGTTATGCTCTAGTATTGCTCGCCTGTTATAAGGCAGTGTTCTTTTTCACTCTTTGACTGTGCCTCTTAAAATGTACCTTTTGCCATTTGTGTTCTACTACCTAAAGATGATTTAAGGGGTAGGGCTGCTCTGGGATGATAATCCCTCCTTCCCTCACTGCCCCCCCAAGTTCCACCAAAGTTGATATTGCAGTTTGAACCTTAACTGTGTGATGTGGATGCATTTTTCCTAAATTTATGAATGAATAACATAAGCATGACCTTCTGTGGAGAAGCAAGTTTGATAATTTTGGGATCAGTGGTCAGATATATTACAGTATATTTTCTGTCTTAGAAATAGATGCTTAATACTGTGTTATATCTATAGGTCCATTAGATAAGAATATAACAATACAAAATGAAGAATTTTCAGTGTTTTTGCAGCTGTCTTTGTGTGATATTTGCAGTTATATGTGAGATTTTAGAGCAGAATGTGAGGAGGAGCTGTCCCTCTTATAAAAGATATTGTTGTAGTGCTCAGTGCTTTTAGAAGTCAAGCAGCAAAAGCCCTGCAACAAAACAAAAACCTTTAAGAACCATGTTTATTGAATTCTGTTGGCTAAAACTGCCAAAAAAAAAAAATAGCCATTACCACTGCAGTGCTTTTTTTGTTCACAAGAAAAATATCTTGACATATTTTTTCATTTTGTGATTGGTGCACATTTCAAGGGTATAAATTAATCTTCAGAGGATCCTAGGGAATATCTTTCCTGGACACTTCACTTATACGTCAAGTTGACCATGTTAGCAATCTAATCACAAACCTGTAATTCAGTGGACAACAATTTCTTATTGTGAAGAGTGTAGCAGCTTTTACTATCATTTAGGTCAGCCTAAGATTGCTGATGCACCATATGTTTCAGGCCATGGATGATGGATGGTATCCTCTGGTGCCCATCCCTAAGTGATTGGAAAGATTGAAGACACACAGTTCACTTAAGCTTGCTTACTATTACATCAAGTAATCAGCGTGATAGGCAAACCTGTGCTCTTTATGTCACACTGCCCAACTTTCTGCAGGGACATTGTGTCAAAAAAACAATCTAAGAACATTTCCAGATGACAGGCCAGTTACTAGAACAACCATTTAACAACTGGATTCATCTAAAAAGCTGGAAAAGTCAATACAGGTTTTTAAAACACCTTTATTTATATGAACCAGACTTTGGTGCTTTGTTTTTAAAGGGTTTTTGTTCCAAGATAGAACTTATGCAACAGCAAGATGCAATAATGCAATCCTTCTCATATTTCAGCCTTTAGGATGTCAAAACATAGTGTTCCCAATATTAATCAGAGAGAAATGCTACCTTGAAATAATTTTAAATGCTTTAGAAATTTGTTTAAAATTTTGTGGTTAGAAACACACATTAGTTTAAAGTTTAAGATGGAAATATTTTTCATTTCCCAATGCCTGTCTGCTGATAGCAGTCAATGTTATTTTCATTTTCCCCAGCTCTGTTGGACCAGTATCTGACCCAGACAATTGAGCGCGTCTTCGATTTTTATCAGCTTGTGCTGTGGTGAGGAGTCTTTGATATGATACAGGAGGAAATTCCTACATGATACTCGCTCTCATTTTGCATAAAAATCCTGCAAGACTTGCACACGTATGCCATCAGTCAGAATAAATCCAACCAAATAATGTCAAAAATTTAAAACTACTACTGGTGTATGTTATTGTATAAATGGGTATTTTTTTGTTGTAAAATAACTGACTTGAAAGCTGAGTACGTAGGCCAAAGTATCTGTATACCACATTAACCATGAAAAAGAAGATAGGCAGCACTGTCAATTCAAACTTTGTAAAACGCTTGTATTGGCTGTCATTAATGAACGTATTTTTGTGTATGCATTTTCTAATTAAAAAGCACAGCTACTTTCATGCGCTTTAAATAGCTCATAGAATTACAGAATGTTTTCCTGAAGTAACAGACACTGTTTATTTTGTACATTAAATTCTGGCAGCTATTCTGCTGTTATTTTTTAATTTTGTCTCAACTTTTTTGCTTTACTTCATCAGTTACTGGTTACACAGTTATTATGTTGACCTAGTTAAGTGGCTGTGGCCTAACACCAAAATAAGTACATTTTTTTGTATTTGAAGTGTGCAGTTAGTGAGAAGTGCTAGTAAAAATAGTTTAAAAAGCATTTGAAAACTAGCCACTCCAGAGTCAGAATTTCAAGGCAAGCTTTGTCATGTCAGTCTTTGATAGCTAAGACACTGAATTCCATAACCAGAGACAACTTAGGCAGCAGCCTCTAAAGTAAATATTAAACTAAGGTAATGGAAAGAAAAAGCTATTCTGAGGAAGAGAGTTTGGGGAGCAGTGATTAACACTGACTTTAAAACCAAGGCCGTCAAAGAGGTGGGGAGGAAATGTGTTGATATTAGTAAGACTCATCACTTAAATGCAGAGCAGAAATTGATGGAAAGCTGAATAATTCTTTTAGAGGTTGCCTGAATGTGTGAACCTGTCCATGTTAGAACTGTGCTTTCTGCAGTTGCTGACACTGGTTGCTTACTGAGACGCCTCCTAGGGAGAGAGAAGTTTACTGGGCTTTACTGTGACTACTGCCGATATGAGGATGCTCCCACTTAAACCCTTGCACTCACAGTGGTGCACTAGAGCTGAGAGACTAACACAAATTGAAGTATGCAAATGAATGCAAGGATGAATGAAAGCATTTCAGATGTAAAATGCGGTAGACTAAAATAGTTCAGTTTGAAGAGACCTACAACGATCGTCTAGTCCAGGCCACTACTTTGGCCTTGTCAATGAAAACAAGGCCTGTAATTAAGGAAAAGACTTTAAATGTCTGAAAACACATGTTTCTTCAAAGGAGAGTTGATGACAGTGAAGGAGAGCAACTTCTAGAAAGTTGCTTTAGCAACCCCATGAGCCAGATATGCAGTAGGAACTTTAACTAAAATAGGGCATAGTCAGAGTCACTCATATACTCTGAAAAATTCTTTGTGGAATTTTTTGTGTTTCTAAAATCAGAAGTGTTAGTCAATGTGAAAATGTCTACAGGATAAGCAGTTGTAGTCCCCATGTCTTTTCTTTCTTCTTTCCAACTATTCTGACTTGGATAACAGTAAAACCATACTGGTCATCTTCATTTGGTGATACCCTGTGGCAATTAAAACCAGCACCTAAAACTGCGTTGAGGTATCCAGAGTGAAGTTTGTGGAGAGGGAGGGCTAGAATACCTGTAAACAGGGTTTGGGTATTTAAGCAGAGAAGAAAATCTCATTAGCCTCCTGTCTTTGTGTTGATATCAGAGAATAACGTGGGGCTCAAGCCCACGCATTGGTCTGAAATGTTGTGGTCTATGTTTGCTTCACATGATGGCTGTTATGTGAGAATGGTGACGAGGATGGGCTGGAGTGGGAGAATTCGTGCCCTGCATGTAAGAAGTCTGGAAGCGAGCAGATCATAACATTTGGCTCAAAGTTGAGACTTTCAGACTGAAAAGGCAATAGAGCCTTAGCCAGTATGAATCATAGGCAGCTAAATACCTTTAAAAATCTGAACAAAATATCCTCAGTTCCTAGGGTAAAGAGAAGTCACTGCTCTCACTGAATTTAGTAGTGCCGCACAAGTCAGGATTGTTTAGGTGACTGCAAACGGTTTGTATTGGTCAGGTAGAGTTAGCTCTTTTGCTTAAAAGGAATGTTTCCTAGATATCACAAGCATGGAGATAAATTTTCAATTTCTGCTAAAAGTAAAGACAGTGTAATGATCCTCAGGTTTTACGAATACATATTCTACGAAATCAGCAGCATCATGTCAGTGACGAATGGAACCACACCTAAGATGTTAGGATGATAGAGATTACATTTTGGGAAAAGTAAATAATTTCATTTCTGAAGGAAGCAGTACAGCAGGCAGATTTTGGCTCTTAGGCACAACGGGGTTTTTTCTGTATCTTTTAAATGAGACACTTCTTCCTGAACAATCAGCCCTATTATTGCAATAAGAAGCCTGTGATAAAACTGATTATATTTTTTTTCAGTCACAGCAGTTAAACAGCAAGGAGGCAAAGCCTTTAACTATTGCAATCTGCTGTGCCTTTTAAAATCCTGTAAAGATGGCAGACATTTATGTTAAACACGGTGGATTGTTGGTAAAGTTAACCGTGTGCATCCAAAAGTGGCAGAATATGGACTAAGGTGCAACCTCAATCTGTGCTGTAATAAAGTAGCTGTTCATCTGTGGTCAGAGATCGTCATGAAAGACCTTGAGTTCCCTCACATTATTTTGCAGAAAGGCCATCAGACAGCTTTGCATCATCTAACTCTATCAATCAAGGACCTCGACCACTGCTTTCTGCTGAAAGCTTTCCTGTTTGGCTCTGTTTTTCACAGACAGCTCAATAACTTGTCTGTGGAGCTGTGATAAATGTACCATGTGCTTCTAAACTGTCTCTTTAACACTGAACTGAATTTCAACTTGTAATGCTTGTGACTAATTGTTTTCATCAGAAACATTTTATTTATTTCCAATTATTATTCCGTTGCCCCTGATTATCTCTTTTCATTTATTCTCTAGCAATGGTAACAGTTGAAGGCTGCCCTGCATACAGTGGACTGCTAGAAAACTAGATTTTACTCAGTGAATAAACTGTATAGTATAAAGAATAAAGTTAAAATGAACCTGTATGAACAAGAAGTATAAATTTTTAATACTTTTTTTTTTAGTAAAGTACGTATTAAGCCATTTTTTCAGAGAATTTTTTTTTTTGGCTCTGATATGTGAGCCAGTCCTAAGTAAAACATTCTTGTGTTTTTTTCCAGCATATATAAAACAGGGCTGGTATCACAAAACCTCGTGCTATTCGGGCACAATTGTGTGTTTTTGCTGAGGAGGCCCAAAACAGAGCTATTATGGCAAATGCATAACTTCTCAATCTGAAAGAAGGTGGTTCTTTTAGGTCAGGTTGTAGGTCAATGGCAGGGCAGGGTGAGGAAACTCATATTGCAGCTGTCTGCAAATGAGCGACACTCCTGATACAATACAAAAGGGACTTCAAGGTTGGTAAAAGGTTAAAAATCGGATATGGGGACAAATATGTAAAATATGGGGAGGCAGAAGAGTTTTTGTAGTTGGGCACAAATTCCACAGGCAATTACTTAACTCATACATTTTTAGCACTTAGAACTTATGGTCTTACAAAATCTGAAAGAGAAGACTGAAATTAAATGCAGTTTAATGACTGAGAAAGTTTGATGATTTTTGACAAAAAAGCATGTAAAATATGTTGTAGTAATTTAAGGTCCTAATAAGGAATGCAAGTAAAAGCCATGTGTGTTGGGTTGTCAGACTTGGAGCTTATGTGCAGAGAAACTGTTCCTTTGAAATCAAACCAGTGCTTGCAGTAGGTTTATCACTGTGATAATGTGCAAGTTCTACTTTGAACATTCTCAGCTGATTAGTTCTTGCAAAACTGCAGTACTCATTCAGCATCAAAGTAAAACAATCTTTTCAGGGGGAAAAAGGCATATGAAATGACTTCTTAATAGAAAAGAAAAAGGCCACAGATGGCAGAATCTGTTCTGGGATGTATGAATGTGGCTCCTATCAAGCATAACTGTGCTAAAAATTGGCAACTAGGACTTCAGTTTAGCACAAAGTTAGATAAAACATACGAAAATGAAGAACTGGTTTTCTGCTTCACTCTGTAGTGGTTTTGGTAGGAGAAGAAGAAAGAGCGTAAGACATGTTAATTGCTTTTGGGAATACGCTGTTCCAGATTAAGAAGAATAAGTATTGTACGCTCTGGAAAGCATGTTGATTTTTAGTGGGCAGTACTAATTTACACAATCCTCAAGAGCACAGAGGTAATACTAAAAATGGATCCTTTGGCGGGTATAGGAAAAAATGCATATATTGGGACAATTCTCATTGTCTGTGTCAATGCATAAATGTGCATAATAAAAACTCAAATGGAATGGTGTTCTTGTACTACATCAAAAGCAGGACAAGTGGAAGACAGCAGTCCACCATGCATTAGCTGTCACTACAATGGCACAGGGGAAGAGGGTACATCAGAGCACAGCTAGGAGATTTGTTTAACTAATTTAGTGTGTAGGACCTATCTGGGATGATTTTCTGTAAGAGAATTTTTTCCTGTTATTACAGTCCAGTTGGGTATAGTAACCTTTCTGACTTTTCCTTTCCATCCCTATACCCTTGCAAGCCGATAGTGAGATCCACTCTGTAGTATGCATTTTTGCTCCTGCTGAGCAAAGCCAAATGGAGTTTCTGCTTGCAGGTGATGCCACTAGGCAAATCTCTTGAGCTCCTCCTCTCTCTCTCCCCCTTTCCCTCTCCCTGAGTAAAGCATTTTCAGGTAGTTGGTTAAGAGATGTATCTCAAAACTGGAAATCTAATTCCAGACTGCACTGTTCTGCTTTACACATTTTTAGCAGTAAACAATTAACATAACCCCAGCTGATTTACATAATGGCAGATTTACTCTGCTAGGCAGAACCTTCTGCTGGTGCACAGCATTGTAGGGGAAAATGGTTATGAAGCTATTCTTTGTTGACTTCCAAATTTACTTGTACTCTTATAGCTACAAATAGAGCCACCATAAAATAATCTGGCTGTTTGGGTTTTTTTCCTTTTATGATATTTTCCAAAGATCCCAGATCTATTTCATTCTGAAGAGATGTGCCTTTGAAATGCCAAGACACTGTTCAGGAGCAGGGAAGGGGTTAAATTAGGAACACAATTGTGTATTAGACACTGGTTGCCCACTATAGAGCTCATGTCGCTTGTAAAGCAGAGTGAATGTAATGTTTTCAAGGAAATCTAGAAGACTCATAAAAACACACATATTATCTAGTGGCAGGAAAGAAATCAAAGCAAGACTAAGTATATTTTACTGATGCACTGGATGCAGTAAGAAATTCTTTCCCAAGTGAAGGCTACTGCTGTCTTAAATACATGAAGCAAAGCTACAGGCAGATTTTTGAGCAGCTTTTATAATCTAATTATTTATAATCAAATTTCATTTTAATTGCATGCAAGCTGGGAGCGCAGGAGCTGGTTACTGTTACTGGTTCCCTAAATAAATGCACTATGATTTAGAAGCTGGGTTCACTAACAATAAGTTTACTTGGTATCTACACACAGTACTGAAGTCCCAAAATTATATTCCGGGCACACACTTGACTCAGTGAAAAATTGGGATAGATTATGTACAGACAGTGTGTAATTCCCCTTGCAGAGTCCTCACAAGTGCAGAGGGAGGATGTGTGGTCATACAATCCCGTGCGCTAGCTGCCTTAGCTATTGGTGCTGCAAGGACTTTAGAGGCAGTGATAAATTTGAGGGTAGTCATCTGACTTGCCTTAATCAGCACTGATTAAAAAGATCTAAATGGCTTCTGGCAGCCCCTGGATCAGAAGGGTACAGATGCTTTCTCCCCGGTGGTATGCTGGTCACTACTGCAGAGGTAAATTCCATCTATAAGTGTTGGGGTAACATTTCAGTCAAAAGCTGTACAGTGGACTCAGAAGAGCTGAAACGCTTTGAAAGTATATGAAGAAAGTAAATAACTGCAAATATCACAACATTATTACATACATTGACTGGGGGGCCTTTTAGGGAGGTCGTGTTCTTTTCTGTTGACTCTGAAAAGATACAGCATAAATAGAGGAGAGCTTAAAGAGACAAGAAAAATTAGTAGGCTTCTGTATAAGTGTAATTTTCAAAGCTGGTTAGTTTAAAGAGGAGATTAATAGGAAAGAGTGTTGTAGGAGTATATGGATTTACAAATCACTTAGCAAAAGTAAACCAACTACTTGTTCTTCTTTATCCTTTCTTGTAATTCAAGAGCACGTAGACATGCAGTTAAACTGAAGGGCTGAAACTTTGAAAAGCTTAAAAGTAAATGTTTCTAATTCCTCAGATTCCTCCTCAGTGAAATGAGGCAGCATTTTTTTCTCCATCTTCACCAAATGTTGAAGGTTTCTGAGCTCTTAAACACCCATTGCTATGTAAGTTAAAATTAGCTTATGCAAAGTAACGTAGAATTGAATAGAGCACAATAACTTTTCTGTAGAGTTTTTAATGTAGTCTCTAGACTTCAGTGTCTAAAGGACAATCTTCATGAAAGTAGTTACGGTGACTTTAATAAGACGTAGAAAAGCTCCTGTAGCTTTTGTAGTTCCTGTAGCTAGTTGTATTCACAATGAAGCATTTAGGCATCAGGAGAACCCAAGCAGTTATCTTTCCTTACAAATCAGATCTCAATAAACTTCCAACAGTGGTATTTAGAAATTTGGCCTTGCATTGCTAATTCATGCAGAACATAAGCAAATATGTAGATACATTCCTGCAAATTCATACAAGCAACTGTAGCATACCTGAGGAATGAGATGGCAGTTTGTGGAGCTCAGACAAGCACCCAGGGTGAAGCCAAAACTCAGGGTTTCAAGGGTCTAGAGTGGAGTAGTGGCTCTAGGCACACTGAAATCTAACAATGGGTAAGAGAATGAATTCTAGTATACTGCCCTCTCTTCTTCATGAATGATCTACTTAAACTCTTTCTGAGTGGAACAGTTAATGAAGTGAACAGGAGAAAATCATTCTTGGCTGTGCATGCTCTAGGCTTGTCTTTTACTCATTGAGGAATGAATATTTTAGCTTGAATTTAAATAAAATAAATATAAACTTATCTTACAAGAAATTTTTGTTGACTTGTGTTAAATGAGGTGCCAAACAAATGGGCCATCAAAGTATATCTCTTCAAAGTACATCCACTCAATGGGAACCATATAAATATGAAAAGACCTTAAAGGAAATGTTAGTCAGATATTATATTTTGTGGTTAAAGGCCATCTAGGAGAAGCAGTAAAATAATCGCTGTAGCGAGGATTACAAAGTACGTCATATTAGACCTTGCTGTAAATATCACTTTAATATTTTATGGCACAGATTATTTGTAAGTTTATTTTATATACTGCATAGCACTTAAATGTCACTGGATCTAAAACCCTTATCCAGGAAGCTCATTAGTTGAGCTGTCTGCGTCTGTATATCTGCCATCAGCATCTGGTGAGAGGGCTGCTGCTGACCCTGCCAGACTTGGGTCACGAGGTCAGCAGGTCTCATTTATTATTCAAAATTGCTTTCTGACCTTTTATCAGCTAGGTCAAAGAATGCTGCATTCTCCTCCGTTGAATTTTATAGTGAAATTGGTATCATGCACAGATAATATAATTACCAATTCACATGAATCTCATCCCTCTCTCTCCAAAAATGTACTCTCTTTGAGGTTGATGAAGTTCGAAGAGTTGCCTGTACAAATCCATGCATGCTTCAAGACCATGGGTATACCTTGTCATCCTTGTGAAAGAATACATGTAGCTTCACATCTAATTCATGCTTCAGACTATCTGTCTACTTTCCAGTGGTGCTGAGACAGCTCAAGGCAGAGCTCCATGGTTAACAGATGACCTCTCATTTTTACCACTCCCATTCTTTTGAATAGTTTCCTTTTCACTATTTATATATTCAATTTGTATATTTAATGTATTTTCAGTAATAACTGTCTCCTGCTTCAGCTGCACATGTGTATCAGTTGAATATAGGAGACCTTAGAAGAACTATAAAGCAAGAAAAGCCAATAAATACGAAGATCGTTTTCTTGGAGGCTATAACAGATTCTGGAAAGAAAAAACACTGAGAGTCCAAAACATTTTTAAAATGTTTTCTGATTACAGATGCCATCTAGATCTAGGAAGTCACTCGCCAGCATGATTTCAGTCCCAAACAGAATCAAGAAGGACCCTGGCAAAATTAACAAAGAACTGATAATTTGAAATTTTTGTTCTATGGTGAATAAATAGGAAGCATGAATGATGTTACAGTAAAAAAAATATTGTTGGAATTTTAGAACACTAAACTTCAAGGGAAAATTAGCCATCAGATCTTAACAAGCTGTACTACAGTATGGAAAATTGGGAACCGTAAATGGCAGATTGATTCTTAAAGGGAGCTGTGCAGTTCAGCATTATTCTGTGGAATGATTTCATCCTTTTTAAAAGAAAGAGCCAAAGGTCACATTGGTCTTGCCCTTGAAGCAGACAATATGAGATGTCAGCTTGTGCTTTCTGACACTGCATATGATGAATAACCTTGACATAGTAATAAACAAATAACCTATATTAACGTTTATAAGCACAGTGAAATATTAATGCAATATATACTTCAACAATATATAGTGAATATACAGCTTTCATAGAAATTAATTTCCTCTAGTAATACTGTCGTAAATTTATGACTTGTTAAATACTGCTGTAAAGTATGTATTCTTTAAGTAACAAAACATATACATATCTGAAATATGGCCAACCATATATACATAAACTAAGAGAAATACTTTAAACAAGCAGGCACTGAATTAAAATTATGCAAAAAACCTGAGCATCTGTATTTGTAGAGCTACTCAAATTGTTGTGAATAGTTTAATTTTAGTGTTTCAAAGACCTGTAGTCAATTGTCTTTGCAAGTGCAGCTCTGTCATAAATCAGTATTCAGTAAGGTTATCAGCTATTCTTTTTTGGTATTTCCAGCAGCAGAGAAAAATAATTGTGTACTGGTAAGATGTCAAGGTGTACATAATGTTTGGTTGGAATGAGGTGTTTTCTATGTATGGGAAGCTGGGAGACCATTTGTAGTGCGGAGAGTTATAACATGGTGTAGTACCACTTTTAACAAATTCTTTAGCTTGAAGAACAGGCTTGTGCTCTTTATAGCTGTCTTGATGGCATGTTAGGGTTTTTAGTGGTTGGGGTTTTTTTAACTGGAAATTAAACAAAGGTATTGGATATTAGCGACATGCAGGCTAACATTACAGCATAGTGCTTAGCCCTGTGCAGAGTTTGAAATACAGAGTTTCTCTTGTTCATAAGTAATATCTGTATCTTGTAGGTATTCTGTAATTTTATACATATTTTTTGTTTGCTTTTAACTACACGCCATGCTCCCACATAAATGTTCTGTTTCTAGTATAGACAAGCTGTGTTGAGATTTCTCAGTATTCTTTCTGAATCTTTTAGAGACATCTCTGTGTACTGTTACATGTGACTTAACCCCAGATCCTACTCCAGCTTTTATTATTACATAAACTGTATTGTAATCACAGTGCAATAAATACTCTCCGTATGCGACAGTTTGAGAAACACCTTCCATCTTAACACTTGCAAAATACTCTAGCACATATCCTAGTGTACTTTACAGAGTGAAAAACGGCATTTGTTGTTCCTTCTTCTACATTTTTTGAAGGTTACACATCCATGAAAGATACTTTGCAGGAGATGTGTGTACAAAAGAGATCAAGGATACATTTCATAGTATGATAAAAATGTTTCGAAGGTTCTAAAATTTAGGTTGGAGAAATGTGGAGAATTGCATGCTATTGCTGTAGATGAAAGAAACCAAGACTGCTCGTTAGAAGTCAAAAGCAATTGTACAATAATACTGCAGAGATCAAATGAGAAGAAAAATGTATAGAAAACAGTACTAAGTAGATAAGCAAAAAAAGTTTTATCTTCCTCTTTTAACAAAAATTTAATTGCTCAGAGATTAATGTGGCTTTACACGTATCCATCATTATTCCTGTCATTAAGTAAGGTGAAGTGCTAGAACTAATGAACAAATAGAAAGCACAATTGCTTTACTGTCTTTACATTGAGTGTTAAGGGAATCTTTTTAAGAAGTGAAAAGTAAAGGAAAGAAAATGGATATACATCCAAAATAGTGTGCACTCCCATAGAAATTAATAAAAACCATCTGCTCTTTAGTGGGTGGCATTGTAAGAATAAAAAATAAGACAACAAGGAAAGTAAGCACTGACTATTCGTTTGCGCTCAATCGCTGTCTTCATGAACTAAAAGAAACCAAGTGATTGGTTCTTCTAAACCACATTTTCACTTGCCTTTAGCTCTGAATGACTGAGTGATCCCCCTGGAATGGAGCCTGAAGCAGCAGCTGTGAATGTAACTGTAAAAGTGTCAGATAGATACAGATAACGTGTTTTGTAATAATACAATATGGTAATACTGCTGTGATCCCAGTTTTGTAAATCTGAATGTAACTCTTCACATTGACAGAATTTCCTAAGAACAAAGAGCATCTCTAAGTGAATTAACAAACCTAGGTACTAAATTCCTTACACAAACAGCAAATTTGTTTGCGTACTCTTGAAGTCCAGTAGGCCACATGCACTGTAGCTATTCTTTCATCTACTGCTACAAGAATTATTGCAGTTCTGTAGCAATGTGAAAATGTAAAGTGGAGCTCTCTTGACAGAGGTATGCTGTTTCCCTCTGGAAAAAACTTCGGGCTATGGGAACAGCTTTTAGGTAGAAAGCTCACCTCCATTTGTCATTTGGCTGTGATAAAGGATGTGCAAAGACTGGGGTGCCTCTGAGCTTCAGTGGGTTTTGTGCATTTAATGAATATTTGAAATCAGGTATACTGCTATGCTACAGCTGTGTAGTCTCAAATCATTGGACTAAGAATGCTGAGGCTTTATTTTGGGGATGAGAGTTTATTTGGGTTGTTTCGGAAAAGATTAGGTGGACTCCAGTGTGCCAGTTATATTCTGGTGAAAGTGAACTTGTCTTCTGCTCTTTTGAACATAGTTAGGGGAAGTTGTCTTACTTCTACAATATCTGTTCTAATCTTTTTTACATATCCGTTAGAATTTCTACACTGCTTGCTTCATCTCAGCCACTTTGGCCAAACTGAGGTTGTAGTAAATCAAAAGCAGTGCTATCGCTTTTTGTAAAAGTGCGCCTAGTTAACACAGAGATGAACTCAGCGCCCTGTGCAAGGAGTGAGCATTCTGTGATTTATTTTACAACAATGCTGTGTTCTCTATTAATTATGCTACAGCCACTGCACTGTGCTTTTGAAACTGCAGTCAAGGTCCTGCTGCACGTTTGTACCTTTTTTGTTCAGGAGCCGTTTTGGCATTTCCACTTCACTCATCTTACAAGCTGAAGTGCAACCTTTAGTGATCTGAACTGGCACTTTTGTTTCCTGAAACACTAAATTTGTTTCTATCCTTCCATATGTAGAGGGATATATATGACTGTCCCTAGATTCACCTCTGATTGTGCAGACAAGCTGGTAGTTGAAAGCATGTAAGAAGAGAAACAAATCAGCCAGTAGAAGAGAATACCAGCAAAGCAATTTGAAATACCTGCAGGAGACAGGTAGGACAATTCCATATGGAATTTCTTGTTGAGGATCATTTCCAAATGGTTAGTGTATGCCTACCTTTTCTGTGTGTGAAATGGAATATAAATATGCTCAAATAAACAATACCCTAGAACAAATAGATTTCAGAATACCTAAATAAAGATATTCCAGATACTGTTGACTGGGTATATTGCAAAAAGCATCAGAAATCTTTGCTTTTGGAATTAACAAGAAACTAATGATCAGACATCAATGAAAAATCAAATTCTAGCCAGTGGCTTGGCTACCATGATAACACAGCCAATGAACGTAATGTTGTTTCACCAGCCTTCATAGTTTTATGGTAAATCTTATGGTACCTTGTGTGTTTATTTTTTGAAAGTCCCAGTTCTTATAGCAAAGTGATAATATGAAAGTGTTAACTTTTACTAAAAGCAAAACCCCTGAGAAAACGACATTTTCCTGAGCAATAAAGGCTCAACACCTAAAAAGACTGACACTTAAAAAAAAAAGTGAAAAAGAACCTAAATAAATCTTTTTTTTTTAAACCCCATACTTCTGAAGACCTGAGCCATATGCTGGAAGTGCGCTGTACCAAAACTGATTGACTGATTGCAAACATTTGAAGTTTGGCTGCACTGAACAGCATGCTCGTGTTACATTTGACCAACCGTATTTAAGCGAAGTGCAATGAATTTGAAATGTTAGAAAATCCTGCCACTTTATCTAGATTGCTTCTGCCTCACACTCTCATGTAGCACTTGAACGCACCAAAGAGAGCATGGAGGAGCTCACACTTGTGTTACTCCTTGGCCCTCTGTGATGCTTAACTCCAGTAAGAACACGGTCCTGTGCCATGTTTTGCCTATCAACAGCAGATCATCTGTGTTTTTTGAAGCCATGCTTTTTAGTTCCTCGCATGTGGTTTCACACAGCCTCTGAACCACAGAGACACTTGTTGGTCACCTCCTTAGATGCCCGTCTTCTTGGAAGTGCCTGTAGTGTCTGTTTTACCTGTTTATTACCCATCTCAAAGTAGAAGGTCCAGGCTCTTTTTGTCCACTTATAGATGCATCTTCCTGATGACCAGAAGAATGAAGTTGAGCACAGGTGAATGGAGTGAAGGTGCAGTATTAGACAGGGGTCATCTTGTATCCATTAAGTACTTCACAACTTCTTACTTATCTACTCATTTGAGGGAGTGTCACATTTTTTTTCTGGAGATATAGCCTGTGGTGCATAAAGGGGAGAGTCTGTTTCCCAAACCTGTGTCTGTTTTGTGATGATTGACACAGATGGTCCACATTCATTACCAATATGATTATGTATCATCCATCAGTTCAATAACACACCTTTCTGATACTTATACATATCAACAAATATTGCTTTTTTTTTCACAGATAGCAAAGTTCAGATTTTGTTCTCACTTGCATCAGGAGAGTAGCAGCCTCAAAATGACTAGATTCATGCTTCAGTAACACAGCCCAGGATCATTGTCCGTATATACAAAATAGGTTTCCAGTTACACAGGAAAGGGACAGCAACTCCTAGTAGCTTGTCTTTGGGAAAAAACACAAAATTATGTAAGTTTTTCAGATGCTAGTTTGCTGCCCTAAACACCAGTTCTCTACAAATCTTAACCATGTAACTGGAAATCATTAATTAAATTCTGTGCAGTCAAGAATCATGCATAATGTAACACGGCTACTGCAAACAGTTGGCTCTTGATCATTTAGATTTCCTTCTTGCTCTTACAGACATGAGGATCCTGTATTTTGAAGTAGTCCCTGATCAAATTTTGCTTGTACATCCTTGGAGAATGTTCTTGTGCATATTTATAAGACAAAGTAGAAGGACTGCATATGTGGATTTTTGCTTTTTTGGTGTTAACTGTAATAATTTACAAAACACGTACCTTGGCACAATATGATCACATATGCACACCTCAAAAATCTTTTGACTGTATGGAAAATAAGTGGCCTAATGCTCTAAGCCTTTAAGTAATATTACTACGGTTGGGTCATGCGTTTGAGATAGATAGCCACTTTTAAATTGAACATGCAGTTCCATCTGAAAAATAGGATTTCCATATCTTCTATTAATTTTTATGAAGAGGATTTTAGTAAGCAGCCCACTCTGTAAGGCAGTGTTACAGTGTTATTTCTATAGTAGTGTCATGTTAGTGGTGAGAATAGATAGGTTACTACATCAGCACTGCTAGTGTTCAAAAAGGCAGTTTGTTTAAAGGACAAGACCAGAAGGAAGTAGACTTCACAAATTAAAAACTGCATGGCAGTTTCACTGCAAACCATCTACTAGTCATACAGTACTATCCAATTAATCCATTACTCTTAGAAGAGGAATCCCTGTATATCCAGGTACAATCCTTGCCAAATATCTGGACACAATCATAGGCTTTCAGGATTACAAGTAACATAATAAAGGATAATGATCAAAAATTAAGCACACCAATACAGTATGCTTGGGTTAACGGGGCCTGCCATGTGCACTATAAAGCAGCAGTCTGTTAGGTTTAAAGTGAGATTAGGGAGTTGTGTAACCTGCAATTATGCTGGTTTTCATTAAAAAAATAAGATGATTGGGCTCAGTAGGGCCCTTCCTTATATTTACCTCTGTTTAATTGGATTGGGAACTGCTTAAACATCTTTGAGTTGGAGCTTATAAGACGATGATCCCAACTGTTTTTCGAAGCTTAAGACAGCAGGCAGACAACATGATCATGTCAAGACTCATACTAAAGCCTTAATCCTACTTTTTCATCAACTAGCACTACAGCTGAGTCTTTAACCTCCTAAGTCCTAAATGTGATTTGGATCTCTCACAATACATTTGCTGTCAAATGTTATTGTCTAATAATATTAATTTTTGCTTCCTTTCTGAGAAGGACTTTAACGAATAGTCTCTGTCTGTCTGAATTTGGAGAGCTATAGTGTAAGCCTGTATTTTCAGTCCTTTTAAAAATACTATTTGTAAGCTTGCACCTATTGAAGTCTGTTGTTCTCTGTGGAGGCAAGGAATTGCGTTGACCTGTACCTCACCTTGTTATAACATAAAACCCAGTATATTGGTAACTATTTGTCATTGTACATGTATTGCTAGATTGAATATAGTTTTATTTTCAATAGGAGAGAAATGTCAACAGCTTTCATTTTATTCAGATCTTTTTCCTAGCAACTGTTAGCTTGACCAAAAGAAACCTTCCAGATTCCTAGCCTCAAAACTTGCTAGCCAGAGCATTATTTAGTTTGACAATCCTGGAGTTGCATAGAGATTAAATGTTCTAATGAGTTTTTCCTGCATCTGTTAATAGTATCCATGCAATGCAATAATCTCCTCTCCTCAGGCTTCCTTTCCTCCTTTTCCTTTTCTCCATTTTCCTTTTCTTTTCTTTTTTCTTTTATTTTCCTTTCCCTTTTTTCTTTTCTTTTTTTTTTTTTCCTTTTTTTCTTTTCCTTTCTTTTCTTTTCTCTGTGTCGGGTAGTGCTCCGATTTGTCCTAGTGACACAGGGCTGCCAGCAGGAAAGCAAGCGTAGTTAATGCTCAGCTGCTCAAACCAGTCAAGCAAGCTAGCAAGTCCCAGCTGTGCTACTTGATGTTTTTTGATTGCACCTAGTCCTCAATCTGTGAACTGTTTTCTGGACTTAGATTCATCAAGCTCTGCCGCTTTAAAAACTCACGCAGGCAGGCATCCTAGGATATGCCATTATAAGCTGCTGCCAGGGGATCTTCTAGGAGATAAATGGAATCTGTGTGAAGTAAATTAGTGTGAACCAGTCAATCTGTGTGTCAGCCTTGAGCCACATCCATGGGTAACTAGCTTGCTGACTGAAAAGTCCACTGTCTTTTGCCAATCAGAGGTCTGGGCCACCAGGAAGCAGTCCTATACATTAGTTTCTTGGAATAATGCCTGTTTGACCAGCTAGTGAAACTCTTCAGTATACAGTTCTATATTGCCTGAGTTTACTTATTGCTTACAATTGAACTGAAAATCTTTTAAAGTCGGATAACATTTTAACAGTAGGGAGCATCACAGAAATGTCTTGGAAATAAGTACTTCCACTTTTGTACAGCAGCCACTCAGCAGAGTCATGCTGTGCTGCAGTTTGCTTTACCTCTCTATCAGTAGTACATCTTTAAGGCCATAATGCAAAGTAATAACAATAATCTGACTAGAAGAGGTTAATAAAGAGGCTCTGTGTATGTGTTTTTTCCCATGGATTAGGCGATTTGGACACCTTTGTTCGAGAGAAGGCAAGAGTATGCAAGCTAAAACATTCACATTATGCACAGGGATACGCCAGTGTCATAACCATGCTGCACACTCTTGTTTCATTTTGGTTTTAAAAGCAAATGGAGGCAATCTACAGCTAGAATTCCTCTCTAGAAATGGACTGAACCAGAATCCTCTGAAAATTCCCTGATTAATGATTTTAGACTTCAATACCAAATCAATCTAACGTTATGAAAATAATAATGTCAATACATCAATAATGCAATTTTAAACATACGAAGTATTTCTTTGTGTCTTGTTTTTATAGAAGCTACTGAAATACTAATAGGCAGTCATACCTGCAATATGTACTCTTCCACATCATTGATCTAATGTGCAGAAACCAAGGGGAATTTTACTATATATTTTTAGAAAATTGGACAGGTGAGGAGAGGCTATATACTTTAATTAAAAAAAAAACTAATTATCTAGGAACTACCAGAACTGAAATTTGGCTTTCTTTACTAATTCCTGTAGAAAGTGTTTTTCTGTTGCCTTCCAGTTACATAATGAGAGAGGGATAAATAATGCTGATCAAAAGTGATCAAATAATTCAGTCTTACACTGTGTTTGGTTAAGATACACACTACCACACATTTAGGGAAATGTGAAAAAAAGAAATCTGGGCTTTCTAGACAGAGAGGACATCGAGAAGAAAAAGCAGTGTATAATGATAGAAGAAATCATTAAAGACAGTTTGGGGTTACATTTTCCTTTTTTAAATCCTCCTAAGTTTTACAGAAGCTATGCTTCAGAGCTGTGCAGTAAACGTTGTGTGGGATTTTATGGGAAAGTATTTTATTTCTTGCAGCAGAACCCACTGAGACAAATTTAACTAGTTATGTGTTTTATTATATATAGTACACAGAATACGTGGACAGATTCTGGTATAAATCACAACTAAGATCAAGACAACTGCTTTAAAATTGAGTGAATGTTTCATTGCACTAATGAAACAAAAATGGGAAGTCCTTTGAGAGCATAATTTGTTACATGCCATTATATTTTAGTCGAGAGAAGTAGGGAAGTCCCTCTGGGTGAATATAGCTTTGAGGTATATTGGGAGAAGAATCACTGAAAATTTCAGTTTTCCTGTCAGGAGTAATGCTGTCCTTGTAGGTATGAGGAGGGAGGAAAATAGAGTTTCAGGAGTTTTTGAATTTAAAATATATAAAAACCTTAAAAGAAATTTCACACAGAAGGAAAAATGTTCTTTAGTTGCAGTTCCCTTAGTGAGTGGAATGAGTTTTGTTTGCATGTGACTTCACTGAGTGCAAGAGCAAGCTCAGGCTTCCCCGGGCGCGTGGGTTAGTATTTCTACAAAATGAGCTCTGCAATGTAATATGAGGTCCTACTTCTGCATTCGGTGTAATGGATTTAAGTTACTTTAGCTTCCAGTTTGACTTCTTCCATACTGGCTTATTTTAAGGACAGTTCCAACTTCCGTATGCTGCAGCATTCACTGTAGAATAATAATGTGCTTCTCCAGGTTAATATCGTAATCTCTTTTTAAAATTAAAATGTAATGAAAACTGGGCCACTGTGATATTTAATCATCAGAAGATAACAACCAGCCATTCTCAATTAAATGGCAACTACATACATCAGTGCAGTTTTTTTTAAATCACATTAAAAATTATTAAATGACCAGCAACTGATGTCTTCTGTCAGTGAGATGAATTAGTGGTTTGTATGGCCTGAGAAATGGTCTGGGAAAAAAGTAGGGGTCAATTCAATAAGGGCGACAGCAAGGATCTGGACTGAAGTAGGATTAATCGTCTGCAAAGAGACAGGATGGGGAAGAAATAGCAAGATAACAGTTTCTCGGAAAAGAACCTGGATCACAAGCTGAGCATGAGTCAACAGTGTTCATGCTGCGGCAACAAAGGCAGACACCACAGCGAGCTCTGTAACCAGGAGTATCACCTGTAAAACCTGTGAAGTAGCCCTCGTGCTGTACGCAGCTCTGGTGCCATCAGGGGCGCGTCCCCAGCCTGCCCGAGTCCCTGCCTGCTGGCACATGGCTCGGCGGAGAGTGTGGTGTCAGGATGGTTGCTCCATGCTGCCTGGTGTAACTTCATCAGATGCCATTTCTGCTTCTTTCTGGATGACGGTCATGTGTGCTGTTAATATTCCACTTGCCATTTCATGAATGTTTTCTGCATTTCTTATAGTATTGGTGAAATAATCGTGTCCTTTTAGGTTGGCATCAAAATATGTGGGAGAAGCTAAGTAGGACAGTAATCCTCCACCTGGAAAAGAGGTAGTTGAAAGAGTATGAGACAAAGGACTGCTCAGTCACAGGCGTCAGGGAGAGTGTGTGCAGGTCTCATACACGTGCCTTTTCCAAGAAGAAGTTTCACATTAAGCTAACAGGGACATGCGCAAACAAACAAAAGGAGATGCCTACCTATGTGGTAAAACAATGGAGCTTGCCATGTTAAGGCAAGTTAGGGTGTAGGATGTTAAGGACATGACAATTCTATATGGTTAAGGGAAAACTGGAGAAGTTGGTGGAACAGAAATCTACTGTGAGTTGTTAAATGTAAAAAAAAAAAAGGTTTGGAATTCCCCAAGTTTCAAATTTCTGGTGAAGTATCACTGTATGGTTGTTGGACTCCTGCACTGATGATATTTGGTCTCAGCAAGTACAGATGTTCTTATGCTTTTCTGATATCTATGAAACATGCTTTCTGGAATAGTACTCAAAGCATTTGTTGCCCAGCTCTCCCCATCAAGCTCCTTAGATATAATATGGTAAGTGCCTGTAGATCCCATACATCCCAGAAGTGGCATTGCAGCAGAATTGTTTTCCGTTTACGAAAATAAAAAAAAACGCAGCATTTTGTTTTCCTTTACAGCTTTTTTCATGCAGTTTTATGTAGATTCATGTTGCCTTGTGTTCTGTATTGGACTTTAAATATATTTATTACCTATAGCCTATCTTGCCTAATATTTTTGTCTGAAAAATATTTTTGATGCCCTCTCTGCTTGTTTTGAATGACAAAGAAGTTCTTGTTTTCTCTGCAAACTGCCTTCAAGTTACTAATCCACCTTATCAATAACAAAGACATCTTATCAGAAAATGCTAACTTGTTTATGCACCTGTGTTATGCAAACTTCTTTCTCCAATGTGTCTGTCATCTGAAAATTGGTATGCAGAGCAAATTATTTAGAATTTAGTGTGTGATATTTCCAGAGTGGAAAAAGGCTTTTCACAGTTCAAACAGAACATGTAGAAATAAATGGTAGTGACAAGTTGTTGCTGTAATTAGTGATTAGTGTATGTTCACAAAAAACAGCTTATCATTTAACAGTTCATTCACACAAAGACTGTTCTTCCGTAGACTGATCATGGAACAGTGTGTGATGTCTTTTCAGAAATCATTTGTTTTTGTTTTGTGGAGTTTGAATTATTTATTTTGAAAATATTTACATACATGTTTCATTGAATACTATGGTCTCACAACATTCTTTTGCTATTCTAAATTCTATGCCTATTTTTTAATGTCTTTTTCTGTTTCAATAATGTAAGAGAATGCATATCAAGCTCAGTAAACAACTCTTAAGAGCTTTTTAAGATGTATCAGAAAAAATTACCACAATTCTCAAGATTGATCCTGTGCAATGAAGATTTATGTTGTTTTTTATATGCGAAGTTCAAGGTCATTTGCCCCAATAAAATCTGTCCTTTCACCTTACTTCTATGCTAAGAAAGGTAATTTCTACTGTCCATGTAATAATTGAAATTACATTGCACTGAGTGGACAGAAAATATCATTTGAGTTACTATTTCAGAAATTGTTGTTTCTTAACTTTTTCTCTGATTTGAAGATTTGGGGCTCATTTATGCGTCGGACATTTACATCACTTTGGCTACACATATTAGCTTTCAAATGGAAGCAGAAGTAATTTTAAGGTCCATTTAAACACAAAGTAGGACAGAGTATCCTGGAATGAATAAAGATCACACTGTTTATGTTTAAATAGCTTAAATTCCATCAGCATCCTAGGTATAAGCAATTCAGAGCAGTATTTCCTGTATTGACATTTGACCATACAATCCTATTCCCCTAAGGGAAAATACAATGAAGTAGATGTCAGTGTTAAGAATTCTTTTATATGTTTTTCATGATTACATAATGCCACTTTTTATTTTCACTCTTTATTTGGGCCAGACTGTTCTTTCCTTATTTTTAACTTTTCAATTCCCTTTGTTCTTTTATGATATTTTTAAGGAACTTTCCTCTTCAAATCGAGCACATCACATGCTGATGTTTTAAAAAAAAAGATCTGAAGGTCTCTGCCCATGTCCCTGTCTTGCTCACTGTGTACACTCATTATGTAACTTCATAAACTGGGGTGCCGTGAAGTTTATTTGCCTGAATTTTGTCTAGGGAGGTATGTGTACTCAGGAGTAAGCGACAAGGCGAAGATACACATCCCTCACTCGCACCGCTGACCTGATCCCAGCCTGTCCCAGCCTGTCTCCTGGTTTTCTGAAATAGGCACTCTCCTCCCTTCAGGCTTTCCTGCTGAACCTTGTTCTCTAACAGCTCTTTTTACACAAGTTGTCTAGAGGTCTGCTGCTCTGTCCCTGTGAAAACCCTTTGCATCTGTGCTTTCCACTCCCTTTAAACTGTTCCTAATGACTCCTTGCCACGAACTATTAGTGCGAGTGTTTCATTGTTGTTTTTTGTCATTTGTCAGTCATATCAGCTCTGCCTGTGATCCCTTTTTTCTCATTTTTGTATTTCTTGTCTTTGAATGACTCCGTCCTCTCCTGAATCTCCCCGAATCTCTGCAGTCTCTACTCAAGCATATCAGCTGGAGATCCTCCTGCTTTGTCCAAGGATCTTGCTGGCCTGTCTTGCGTTCTTTCTTGCCCACACCTTCCTTCTGATGTATCTCATCTGTGTGCGGGCCTGCTTCTAGCTGTCTTTCATTCATGATGTTCTGAATTGCTTCTCAGCTGAGTCTGGTACCTTCCCTAAAAACACTGCTCAGCTCTGCTTTGTGGTAAAATCAAGCGGGTTAGTTTAAATTACACGACTTATACTGACGCACTGTGGGACAGAGGGAGAGCACTTGAACGGTTTTGTCCTAGTCCCATTCAACAGCAACAACAGCACAGACTTCCAACAAGGGAGATACCTGCCATCTCCTAACTGGGACTGGCGCTCGGTGCTGTGAATGCATCTCCCCTCCTTGGGTTGCGAAGAGAGCTCTTTACTGGGTGAAAATACAACATTCGTTTTGCAAGGCGGACTGACTCTTTGGGCACTGCTATGTTTTTTAGAGCGGACGGGTCTGGTGATTTTTCTCTTTCTCTGCAGTTGCATAGCCGCACTTTTTGTTTTCTCCCTTTTATCAGAGTATACTCTGTTGGAAATTTTCCGATTGCTCTACTTCAGAGTAGTTCTGACTTTTAAATTCATGCAGCTGTAATGACTCAATCTGTCACTTGGCACAGTGGAGCTGACTGCTTAATGAGGAGAACTGGTTTAGAAAGAAAGCTCAAACACATTTGGCACAATGCAGTTTTTTTTAAAATATAAGAAGCACACGTGTTTTCCAGTTTTTCATTTTTGAAGTGGGAATCCTGGTCTTCAGTTAGTGAATTTGAAAATTATTTAAATATTGTAAATATCAGAGAAAAACAAAATATCTTTGAAGACATTTCTTCCTGCACCAATCATATCGTTTTCATGTGAACAGGAGCATTTGGTATTTATTGTAAATTGTTCTTCAGTTTCAGATCACCTCATGCAGATTATCATGTCAACTCTTCCATGGCAGAGACAAGTACTAAAACTCCTCTTCATGTGGAGAAGTTGACCATTAATACAAGTCTACTGGCTTTTTATAAGCTTAGAAATTTAACCAGTGCCCCTTCTTTACCTGGGCAGGGTTTTATATACCGGTTAGTTGCCGTCCAACGCAGATTTTTTTTAAACAATATTTACTATCCTTTTTTCCAGGTGAAATGCGTGGTGTCGCTATCATAGATTTTATTATATACTATGTTTTAAACTTGCATTTTCAAGGATCTAGTTCCACAATTGTGTTGAAGCCTGATTCCTTCAAACAGACTCTGTAGATGCGGAAGTCAAGAATGATGGAACCTTTTGGCGAGCTGGGATCAATAGCTGCAAACCAATGGAAAGCGCAGAGCACTGGGATGGAATATGTGTCTTTTGAGCTCTTCCTATCTGATTAATGCCCTGAGGCCTTGTTGATTCACCCATAATTTTTGAAAATTTAAGTGGGTGTTTAAATTAAGTAGTTCTTCAGCCAATAGTCATTTGGTAAAAAAAAAAAAAAATCAGAAGGGAACAGATTTCTTGTTTTGAGAGCAGGACAAAACTACACAGAGATTGTGTATGGCCATTGGTATCCCCATCCACATGGAAGTTTGGAACCTTGCTTAGTTTTATAGATATTAGAAAAAAATAAGTATTTTCTAGTCACTACTATTCTCCTAAGAAATGGCGTCGGCTAAGGGTTTTAATGGGACAAAAAATTGAGATCTAGTCTTTACTGTGCTGTTTTGCAAGAGATTGTTTAGTAATTATGCTTTATCTTCAAGCTACATTTGTGGCTCCATATGGAGATATGGAGCAGGAGGGGAATGGAGGTTGACAAGGGAAATACCTCACTTCTGTTCAGAAAAACGTATGCGGGATTTGTTCAAAAGCCAAGTGAATTAAAGTCATATGCAGACAAAGAATTGTTTCCATGAAAATATTTTCTTACTCTGAAATGAAAATGTTTTTATCAATTAAATAAAAGAAGAAATCAAAATTGATAATCTCTAAACTGCAGCTCAGTCTGGCTTTCACTACACTTTGGAATCATCACTGATTTTATTACATATTCTAGCTTATTATCATCTTAAAACAAACACCATTTCTCTCCCTGGTGAATGACTCTAGCAATTACAAAACCACCTAATTGATCTTTTATATTGTTTACTGGCTTCTTTGGTGAAACAGACAAGCACCTTTTATGACTTCTAAATTATTTTATTATTTTAGGATTCTATAAGAAAAAAATATATTTTTACTGCAAAGGGATCACATTTAAGCTGCTGCCTCAAATTTCTCACTGAATGAATTCTTGTCTGTAGATTTTTCAGCTGTGCTGTGGTTGCATATAAGAACTTCTGGTTTATTTCAATCTATTATTTGTGTTTACAAATTATGTCTTCAGCATCAAAAGCTCTGCAGAAAATTAGGAAGTGTTTGTTTCTGCACGCATCACATTTCTCCCTCCCCCTGTTTTTATTCTTTTTTGCTCCAGTCAGTGCGCTGAAGCATGACAAGAGCTCAAACTCGGCGAACTTCCAAGATGTGGAGGATGCGCCTGACAGATGTGTCTTGGAAGAGTCTGAGAGTCCAGGTGAGAGGCATTTAAAGACAGTCACCAAGTATCAAGTGATAAATCTTACACAGCTTTTGGGTCTGTAAAGAAAAACACATTGTAATGCTGTTTCCTTTTTAGCAGCTGCAATGTCAAATTAATGGTCACCTCCAGGGGTCACAGTGTGGAGCTGTTATCCTTCCCTCTTTCATCAAGAATTCAGGTCTTAGAAAGGATAAAGGCTTTATGACCAAAAAGAAAGCTGACACTACTAGTTCATTATAATTAGTTTTGGACTACGCTGCTTACTTAATATATGTACAATGTCTGACCCTTTGAAGGTAGCATGAGATTATGAAAAATTAGGACTGTATATACTGGAGTTGAATGTAGCGGCGGACATTCAAACACTATCTCTGGAGGAAAGCAAATTGGTAACATTAAATAGCTTGATTCTTTTCTTTAAATCAGCTCAAAATCATTATTTCATTTTAATGGCTTTTAACATTGATTCAGCTAAATACAGGAACATCCATAAAGCACATTCTTTTTGGTGACTAAAAGATTTATCTTCATGTAGTTTCATTATCTTTCTTGTTATGGAACATCTACAAAATTTATTAAATGAATCCCAAAGGGAAACAATTAAATATGAAGTGTATCGAGTCACAGCTAATTAAAAACATTTTGTGTGACTAAATACTAAGTTCTGTTAAGCGAACTGTGAGCTTGACCCACGTACACCATATACGTAACCTGCAAGTAGTCCTCATTAGTGAAAGAGTTAAACATCTTTCTTCACTTAGTATTTTCCTTCCCTGCTTTATCTCCTTTCTGTGTACCCTCTTGCATCTTTGTGTGCTGATCCGTGTATCATATTTTTGATTCATCGTCTCTTTGGCCTGTCAGCTTAGTTAAGAGATTTCCAAATCTTGCAGCCTGTGCTGACAGGGGGCAGCTGCCAACAGTCCCCTGATCCTTCCCCAAGGAGCACTGCTGAGATTTAATTTTCAGTCAAAGGGTGCAGTCTGAAATCCATGTCAGGTCCCCTAAGTCATCTCAGAACCCAGATAGGACCCATGTCTGGGGGATTATATTTCAGCACACTCCTCCAAGATTCCTTGGGAGTTCAACCGCAGTCATATACCTGAGCTACATTGCCTTTTCATCTTTTCCACAGAAATGAACACCAGTATATCTTAGAATAATTGAAACCAATGAATTGTAAATCCATATTCATTTTAAAGCTGCAAAGGCTTGGACTCAATGCTGTACGGAAGAAACCAGCATGAGATTTAGAAAGAAATAGGTAATCTACTCAGGAAGGAGCCAAGTTTAATTCCTTACTGCACCTACAATCTGTGGTGCATGGCACCTCCTTCAGAAACTGTCTATAGTCCCTTCAGCAATGCTTATGGGGAAAAACGTGGATTGTCCAAGTTCTGATCTGTTCTGTAGTGAGAAAGAATTAAAACAAGGTGGCACTAAAGTATTCAGGTGAGAATTAATGTACCTTAATGATAACATTCATTTTACCCTTAAATTAATACCTAGCGTCTGTGTTTGGACGGGAACTTGAATTCCAGTTCTACACTCTGCATATCTGTATGAAGCAGTGGAAGGAATAAAAGCCTGTCAGGATATGAATATTGACTGACAAAAATACATGTTGATAAAGCATCTAAACTTAAAAACTGAGTTGCATTCGATCCATCTGACATCATTAAACTAGTAATAAACAATGAATTACTCTGGCTTTTGTTTCTGTCCATTGCTGAATTTTAAGACATCTTGTCTTATAGGTCTGAAAACCTCAGGAGATTTCACTACTGGTCTCACTGCTTTCCACTGAGAATTTGTGGCTTGGTTGTCATGGAGACATCGTATTTCTCCAAGAATTGCTCGTATTGATCCGTGGACAGGCGTAAATGGCCAGGCGAATGTGAGGAGTAAAGGGGGTTGGGCAGTATTATAAAATGACCAGAGGTTATGGGTCGGAAATAAGCTCATAGCAAACACTTAGGTAAAGAGAAAGAAACAGTTTCATTTTGTTTCAGGATTTCGTTTTTGCACTTTATGCCATTGTCTTCTTTCACTATAGACTGAAAGAAACTTGTTAGTCACTTGTCATGTCAGATCTCTGGTGCTTGTCCTGACACAGCTGTCAGCCTTCCAGCTCTGTGCAGTTCAGGGACACACAACAAAGAGCAAGGAACATGAATTATTTATTGCTCCTTGTGCGGATGAAATTCTGTGATAAGAAATTAAGACACTTCTGACAGAAGTGCTAGTTTGAAAGGAAAGATTTGGTAACACAATACGTTTACTTAAAACTTACCACTTACTTCTAGTAGCAAGCATTGAAACAATAATATGGCATTCAGTTGGCTATGATTTTCTCTAGTATTTCTCAGGTGCTTTAATTTTGAATCGTAACTTGGAATTTGAGAGTGCCTGGGAGGTCAGAATTTGGTTTGGTGCAATCTGTGATTTAGAATCTCTCTCACATATATTCAAAGTCTGGGCAAGCTTGCAAACTTCATTTATAAGTTTTTATTTAAAAGTCTATATATGTGGGTTTGTTTATATGAGTCTCTTGCACTTCACTTACAATATGTTATCATATGTGCAAAAGTGATGTTAAGGAATATATTAATTTTATTATCTCTTCTGATGAGGAAAAGGTGAAAATAGGACAATATACCTGCAAGGAATTCCAACTGTTCCTAGAAAGGGTTCTATATTACAACTTCTACCAGAATCAGGAGGGCTATAGGCAGCCGTTAACAGACAGATCTGTGCGTTGTGTCTTCTGATCATGAAAGGTGCAGTCTCTAGCCTTCACGTTAGACTAGAGTTATTTTCAAAGTAATCTTGGTTTTCTAAAATCCCATAAAGCTTACTCTGCTTATTTTACTTTCACATTTTATATGTGTCTGCACATGTTCTCACTGCTCTGGATGTGGGCCTCCAGCAATTGTAGAAAAAGGCATATACTCAGATGAATAGCAGGAATCCATTTGACTACCCAAGACACCAATCTGAGATTTACCTGTGATTTCTTGTGTTCAATGTGTGATCTGAACTACTCTCAGATAGGTAATGAAACCCTTCAACCTGCACTTTTCTCCTGGATAATTCACAGCAAACACTTTTCACATGTGATGGACACAGGTAAATATCAGACTGCAGTTTCTTGTCTAAGTGAAATGGATTTTAGTTGCTCCCTTCATGTGCCTACAAGCTGCCATTATCTGTGATAGTGGCTCGTGTCTATTTTAGCCCACACACAGAGGAGATGCTGGGCTTCTCTCCCCGATGCCTAATAGTAGGTTTATCACTGCCATTTTCCCCACATGCTGAGGACTACTTCTGTTTGACATGCAAAGCCTTGGCTTTTCAAACTTGTCTCTGCTCTGGCCTTGAACATAATAATCAGATAAGAATTACAACAGCTTTTTGTAGAACTTGACTTTTAATCATATCAACCCCCTGTAAAGAATTCAGTATCCCTTAGAGTGCTTCTTTAATATAAATAAATATTCCCAGCAGTGTTTTCCATTTTATCAGACAAATATTCCACATTTAGAGAAACTGAGAAAAAGGCTAAAACGGAGTCAACATGGATGTACAAGTTAGACTTCTAGGTCTGAGCTATCCACCCAAGTTTTCTTGTACAAACAGTGGTGGAAAATTCACAGCTCCAGAGGGCATATCATCTTGTCCAAAGGGAGTTGCTTGAGATGGTTTTAAGGGGATTGAAAATGCTCTGAATTTTGTCAGTCAAAGTCTAAGAGGAATGTAGCAGAACTTGACACAACTTGAGGTGATGTAGCTTTTATATGTGGTGCAATCCCACTGAGGAGGGTTCTGCAAGTGTAGCTTTTATAAGAAAAAGGAGTAGATTTGGGCTGAAGTCACAAGAAACAATGTAGACCCTGATGTGCCTTGCCTCATTTCCTCCAACAGAGATGCTGCAGTAGACTAGGCAATAGACTGTTACTTATTGAAGAGCAGTTGGGGTTGGAAGGGACCTTTAAAGGTCACCTAGCCCAACCCCCCCTGCAATGAGCAGGGACATCTTCAACTAGACCAGGTTGCTTAGAGCCCCGTCCAACCTGACATTGAATGTTTCCAGGGATGGGGCATCTGCCACCTCTCTGGGCAACCTCTGCCAGTGTTTCACCACCCTCATAGTAAAGAATTTCTTCCTTATATCCAGTCTAAATTTACCCTCTTTTAGTTTAAAACCATTACTTCTTGTCCGATCACAACAGGCCCTGCTAAAAAGTTTGTCCCAATCTTTCTTATAAGCCCCCTTTAAGTACTGAAAGGCCACAATAAGGTCTCCCTGCAGCCTTCTCTTCTCCAGGCTGAAAAGCCCCAACTCTCTCAGCCATTCCTCATAGCAGAGGTGTTGCAGCCCTCAGATCATTTCTGTTGCCCTCCTCTGGCTCTGCTCCAACAGCTCCATGTCCTTCTTGTGCTGAGGGCTCCAGAGCTGGACATAGGGCTCCAGGTGGGATCTCACCAGAGCAGAGCAGAGGGGCAGAACCCCCTTCCTCGACCTGCTGGCCACACTGCTTTTGTTGCAGCCCAGGATACATTTGACCTTCTGGGCTGTGAGCTCACATTGGTGGCTCATGTCCAGCTTTTCATCCCCCAAGTCCTTCTCGGCAGGGCTGCTCTCAATCCCTTCATCCCCCAGCCTGTATTGATACAGGGCTTTGCCCCAACCCAGGTGCAGGACCCTGCACTTGGCTTTGTTGAACCTCATGAGGTTCATGCGGGCCCACTTCTCCAGCTTGTCCAGGTCCCTCTGGATAGCATCCCATGCCTCAGGCTCGTCAATCACACCACTCAGCTCGGTGTCATCTGCAAACTTGCTGAGGGTGCACTTGATCCCACTGTCTGTGTCATTGATAAAGATATTAAACAGTGTGGATCCCAGTACAGACCCCTGAGGGACACCACTTGTCACCAGTCTCCATCTGGACATTGAGCCGTTGACCACTACCCTCTGGCTGCAACCTTCCAACCAATTCCTCATCCACTGAACAGTCCACCCATCAAATACATATGTCTCCAATTTAGAGAGAAGGATGTTGTGGGACACCATGTCAAAGGACTTACAGAAGTCCAGATAAACACCCATAGCCCTTCCTTTGTCCGCTGATGTAGTCAGTCCATCATAGAAGGCCACTAGGTTGGTCAGGCAGGACATGCCCTTGGTGAAGCCATGCTAGCTGTCTTGAATCACCCCACTGTCCTCCATGTGCATTAGTATAGCTTCTAGGAGAATGTGTTCCATGATCTTCCCAGGCACAGAGGTGAAGCTAGCAAGTTGGTAGTTCCCAGGGTCCTCCTTTCTACCCTTTTCAAAAATAGGTGCGATGTTGCCCTTTTTCCAGTCAGCCGGGATTTCACCTGGCTGCCATGACTTTGCAGATATCACGGAGAATGGCTTGGCAGCCACATGAGCCAATTCCCTCTGGATTCGGATGCATCTTGTCAGGGCTTATATGTGTTCAGGTTCCTCAGGTGGTCACGAACCTGATCTTCCCTTACACTGGGAGGGAGTTAGATAGAGTGTTTTCTATCTTTTGGATGAAAACCATGGGAAAGGCAAGAACGCTGTATGCTTATGGCCTTCAGTAGCCAGACAGTCTCTGCCTGAGTCAGCTAGTCCCTTCTGCAGCTTACGATCTCTCCCATCCTTTCGTTCCAAAAAACATTTCCCGTATTAGATATTTCCCTCTTCATTTTTTTAACTTTTCAGGACAGAATGTAATTCTGGGTGTATGACAGATGACAGTGAAAATCCAAGCAGTTTTCAGAGTCTTGTTTAGTTGTTTGTCATAGATAGACCTTGGCACAGAGATGGGAAGGATCTCTGACTGTCCCTGAAATACAGTCTGTGAGAGACAGAACTGCATCAAACAGAAATGAGAATGAGGACATGTATCAAGAACAACAGATTCTAATTAGCCACAGTGTGCTTAAAAATACAGCACTAAAATTGTGACTATCTTGTTATCAGTCAAGTTATAATTACTCTATCGAATATTCACTTACCAGCTCCAAGTCCTATCTGCTGGAGAGTGTGTTATTTAAAATAGCACTGTCACCCATATGGCTGTTGATCAGTACACAGGCAGAATATAAAAGCAAGTAGTAAATTTCCAAGTATGAAGCACCCTAGAAAAGCATGATTTTCTTTCTCTGTATTTGCATCATCATGAAAAGTAGGTAGCAGTAAATGAGGACTGATTCAGGAGTGGAGTGCTGGGGGTTGTTGATGATGATGACGATGCACGAAGCAGGAAGAGGATGCAATGTAGGGGCAGCCCACTGATCACAGGCACTGACAGCCCATACTGCTCAGCAGTTGTGTATAAAATGTTAGTGCCTAGGAGTTATTCCAGGAAGAATTTCTGGAATTTGCAGTGTAGGCACAGATGAATCAGTAAGAATTTCTCTGCAGTAGATGTCGTGTCTCATCCTATTAGCATTCTGAGTTACCAGTATCGTGACTCATAGGTTTTGTTTTGTTTAAATAATAAATCAAACTGTAAAACCAAAAGACTGCATAGTGGACACCAAGAAAACGTATCTCTCTGTGTCTGTGACACAGATAGGCAAAAAGATGATGGATAATATACAAGATATCCATTAGACTGGGAAAGAATAGTGTGTGCGTCTTTCTCAACATTCATGTACTCATGAACACTAGTGTATGTGTTTAAGCAGTGTTTCTAATACAAGTAATATTTAAAATTCAGGTTGTAAATATTACCATACGTCAAATAAGAAGAAATGGTGAAGCTAAAAACAGATGATTGAGAGTGCTTTTCTGTGAAATTCTAAGAAGACATGACAGAATTGAACTATAATGCTTTATTAGTAGAACTTCCTATTACTTCTGTTTACAGCTATTGTAGGATTATTTCTGCTGAAAGAAAATATATCTAATTTGAAGATTATATTTGCAGAGGCAACATATACATTCTATTAATTTAAAACAGAAATTATCTTTCTGCTGATCCCCTGGAATGTTTTCCTTTAAAACAAAAAGGAAGAAGAAGGAGAAGGCTGTTCAGGAGAAAAGTTTTGAGGGACACTGTGCATTCTCTTGAGCTGTTTTGGGTTCCATATTGCCTCTTGTAGTGTAGCAATTATAACGTAAACAGTCTTCTGGAGGTAGATTTGTGATATTTTTTAACAATAACATGTCAGTCCATTACAAAAATTACAGAGTTTATTACTCTATAAAAGGATTGTAAAATAATTTGTTTTTAAAAAATGAAATTTTGCTTGTTACCTCATACTGTAAAATCATTAAGCCAGACAAATGCATTTCTTTTCCAGATGACATGAAGCCACATCCCTGGATATCTAAGGTGTGCTCCTGTAAGGTGTGTTAGAAAACCCTGCTTAGCCGAAAGAATTCGAAGATGCGCAAGAACAGCCAAGAAATAGGACATATGTGGCGTGAACATGAAGTGGCTTCTTGTATTTATTGTTATATACCTTTAAGAGTTCATTTTCAGAAGAAATACCAACCATAACATCAGCTTCTTTTTGCTGGTTTATTGGCTTCAATTCATGCTTCCATCACTAACAGGTGTACATCTATTCAATTACATTTAGATCTAACACAGAAAATAGCAACTCTTAATTTTTAGATGTTTTTCACTAATTTATGTGGTGATCCAAAATCTTACAACTTTGACCATAAAACATTTGCATCAATTTTAATATTATTTTACAGACACCAAATTTAAATTTTTTTCTCTCCTTCTGACTTTTACTACCAATAATATTTTAATGCTGAGCAAGACCAAATGCATTGGAAATAATTAGAAAATTTGTTTGCATTTAAAGGAAAAATACGCACTTTGAATTAAACATGGAATATCTAGAAACAACTAAAAGAAAGTTCTGTGCACGGAAGAGCATGGCAAGTTGATTATAAATCTTGTCATATCTAGGGTGTATATTTTCCTTTTCTGTAAATATTGCCATCACCTTCATCTGTAGGAAAATAGTACCAATATGAAGTTGGAGAAGCCCACTGGAGTCCTCTTCTGAAATTATATACTGCATTGAATTTCTATTTGTGCTCATTGGGAAAAGCAGCTATATATTTTTGTCTTTTTTTTTAAGTATATCATTATGTGTGGAGAATATTTGCAGCTTATTACACTCATTTATCACCTAACATCTGGGGGATTTATGCTGGTTCGATTAAGAATGGCCACTCAGAGTAGTAAGCTCACTTTGAAGTCAAAGGGACTTGAAGATATGCTTTCCTGGATCTGTATCTTATGGTGGAAATCATGGTCTGATGTTGTCCTTCCTAATTGTCACGTTAGCCGTAAGCTGCCTTAACTAGGAGAGGGAAGATTTCTTCAGTGTAGAAAGGTTCTCTGGCAGTTAATCTCTTTCTTTATTGTGGGGAAATGTCATGGCTGCAGGAGTGAAGGAACATGTTTCTGTTGCCATACTGTGGCATGAATTTTGTTAAACATTAAACAGAAGTGAAGTCTTCTTTCTTCTGCTTTTTTATATCCCGTGAGTCCCTGTCTCCAAGTGCAGCGTATGGCAGCGAGGTCTTCAGAAGCGTTAAGTGAACAGCCTTCTGAGAAGTAGTATTTCAGGTTTTATTCAGCTAAAGAATATGTTATTAAAATAGGCTGCAATCCAGAGAAGATAAAGATATGTAATGTTTTTTTTTTCTGTAATTGTAAATACCATGCAGAAAAATGACATCTTGTAACAGAAGAATCACTGTTTTTTACAAATTTGGGTTTTTTCAGGAACAACTTTCCTTATCTTCAGAGGTCATTTTCCTATTTAAAACATGTATTTTGTTTATATAAGCTTGTATTTGAATTGTGGTGACTAAACAGTCTAGATGTTGAGTGTTATGCCTTCATTCTTATTGTGCTGGATGTCTGGAATAATTTCATTGACTTATTTATACTTGTGCAACACAATTGAGAGCAGAACATCTTCAGGTGGCATATACACTCTGCTTAACTTTTATGGTTAAATCAGAGTTGCAAACATCAAGAAGGTAAAAAGAAAATTGCAAGTATAACTGCAGGAAAACTACAGTGTTTGCAGAAGTAAAGGATGGACCTTGCTATCTCCTATGCCACGCATCGCTGTCAGCGGTCACCTCTGGCTTGCTGCAGTAGTCTTCCACTGGCATCAAAAAGTCCATTTCCCTTCACAACAAACATTACTGCTTTGCATCAGCATCTGCTGGCTTGGGCCAGCTGTGTTCTTAGTGCCAGGGTAACAAATCTCCTTTAAACTATTTCTACTAGATATTTTAAAAACTGATGTGTTCAAAGAGGTCTCATAGCTCAAGGAATTGGCATTGACCATAACACCCAGTACTGCTGTAGTAGCAATTACATTTGTGCAACACAATATTTGATTGCTTGTCTTTAATTCTGCAAAGCAGTGCACATCAGCAGACTGCCAATACGGACAGCCCTTTGGAACAGTTTGTGCGGTGATGATTGGTGTTTGGCACATGCTTATGCATGCTTTGTGCTAATTATAATTACAGTATCCGTAAGATAAGGCAGGAACTTTTTTTGTTGGGTACATTTATTTCCCAGTAAAGCAAATACATTTCCCATGTGGTCTAGATGTCTTTCAAACAACCAACTTTACAGTATATGCTCGAGATGAACTCTTGCTTGGAACAATCATTTTGCATCAAAGTGGCAATTTTAGAGCTATATACAAAAATACATATTAACCTCCTGAAGTTGTTTATTGTAAGCCATAACTGAAGAAACATTTCTATACTAATGCAGTCTGATGTATTCATGTTTACGGAGATTTATTTTACAATGCAGTAAAAGGCTTGTATGTCTCCTCACTTATGTTTGCACTACTGCTTGTATGATCAGGCCATGTCAAGACAAGCACTGGCCTCAGTGCATAGAGCAGAGGAGGAACAAGCAAGCCAGGGTAGGAAGAAGACAGAGATACCATGTAAGTGTGGGAAAAGCCACACATACATCAGCATTATCTCAGCATTAAATTGGATTTTTAGGGTGTTATATGCAGGGGTCTCTCTTGAAAATACGTTTTCAGCTTGCAAATCCTATAGGCATTTTTTACATCATGTACATAATTCATTATACTATTTTTTAAATTTTAAAAAGGATGTTACTTGTCCTTTAGTATGAGCCCAAACCAAAACTCATTGGTGTCTCTTTGATTTGAGGGATTTTGAGTTTTCCAAAAGATTCTTGCTTGCTAAATGGTCACTGACCTAGATTTCTGCCTGGAAGCATCCCTGAACTTTCAACTGTTCATTTATGGCTCCAAATCCAGACATTGTATTTTGAAATCTCTTGTGCTATTTACATATTTTAAATTTCATCCCTGAAATCAGCTGTTTCTGTTTTGGAGCTGCATTTCATTGAGAAATGCTCTTCCCCAATCCAGTGAAAGATGTTCTGAAAGCAAATTGGCATGGAATTTGAAATATATACGTAAGATTCAGTGTTTCTGTAAAAAAGAGATGCTTTAACAAAACCACTATGTAGCAGGGCTATAAGCTCCAGATAACACCAGAAATCTAGCAAGGGAAATGATTTTGCAAACCTGACTGAGCTGAAGTGTTGGTAATTCAGGAAAGAATGGGACGGCTCCAGTAAGCAGCATTACCTCTCTGTGGGTTTTTACTCCTTTTGAAAGACCACGTTGTCTGAAGGCAGACCAGGGTAGTGAGCTCCAGCACAAATGTCAAAGTCATTTGGCCAGTGCTGAACAGCTAGCAAGCATGCACATTCCTGATGGGGGATCTGTGAAGATGAAGTCCTGCTTCTCGCAATGGATATTTCTGCTGAATTTTGCAGGCTGTTCTTCTGGCGTGGGAAGAAGGTGCAGAGGAATTTCAAGAGCTGGTCTTCCCCTTTTTCCTTCCTCAAAGGATATGCCATCTGAACTGCTAGGCAAAGCTCTTAGAATTATTACTGAAGATTGAGTTCAGTTATAATTTGAATTCATAGATCCCAAAGGTGAAAATTCATCATTCTTATTTTTGAAGAAGTAATAGTGAACTTGGATGCAACATAAAATTCACACAATAGCCAGGATTGTCTTATTGGGGACCATGGGAAGTTGTTTCTTGAATCACACCTGCTGGAAAGTCTAAAGTGTGTCCGAGAGCTGTGCTGCAGGACAGAGGCACGTCACGCAAAGACTACCTTCCCCGTCTTCCCATGAATCTGTGTGTCCTGGAAATGGTGTGATGGGTAAGTGCAAATACAGCTGTCAAGGTGAAGCAGTGCAAGTTGCTAAACAATATTAAACATTATGAAACTTAACAAACATCTGCAGAGTTTTTTAGAGTGGACTGCACATTTGATATAAATTCTTACACAGTACAAGTTTAATTGGTCTTTCCTGAATTTCTAGAAAGAATAGCTTGAAAAGTCAGAGTTGTGCAGCCTGAATTTACATTGTGTCTTGCAAACATAGGGATAAAAGCTGTTTTTCTTCCTCTGGCAATAGTCCCAAAAGGATAGCTGTGAAAAATAGCATCACTGACATAAGTAGTATAATTTCATTAAGTACGTTACTCCCTCTGTTTTTAAAGCAGCTGGGAGGGACTTTTTTAGCATTTGAAAGCTTAATACTCAGCAGAAAAATATTAACAATATCCAGCGCTAGTAAAGTAATAATATTTTCTTATTTATTCTCAAATTTTATCTAAATAATGTATAAACTTCTTGGTAATAAGGACCTAGACAAATTGTACTCTAAATGATTGAGTTTTCGATACAGAAACTCCGTGTAAGAAAACATTCTGTTCAGTTTCAGCACTTTGTTTTCAATAATCACACTGACAAACAGACTTACAGCTCTGCCCAGTAAATGCAACATACAAGTTTTTGTTGTTTGTTTTGGTTTATAGTCTTCCTGCCATGTAGATGGCAGCAGCACTCAAGCCTTGAAATTCACTCCAGCTTTTTCTTGAGTTTATTCTGAAACACCATGTTTAAGAATGGTATTGTCAAGAATGAGCTGAAAGCACAATTACTTTAAAGATGGATATCGGCTTAGTTTTATAAACCTTTGAAGAAGTCTGTAACTTCAGAACATCAGTGTTTAAAAGACATTGTGTCATTATGAATACAGATGCCACTGTTTGGCTTTTCCTAGATTATGGTATGTTTTCTTTCTGTAAGTTAAATAGCTCGTATTTTTTCTACTGCGCCAGGTTTCAGGACACACAGGATGTTTCTGAAAGTTTATAATTGTTAAGATTTACTAGGATAGTTGGCACATTTATTTCCTAGCAGAATGAGAAGCACTAGCAGGTGCTGGGGCAGGACGGCTGTTGACTGTGGGCATCCCTGTTGACGATACAAAGAGGAAGGACAGAGAAAGGTAGTGGGACACACAGTGTGGGATTTTGTGCTATGGGATCTACTAATCTTAGTGCTTTATAAAAAATACCATGAATTATCCTAGAAAAAAAACATTTTGAAAGTCCAAATATCTTCAACTTGTCATAGGGTGGAATTGTCTGTACTCTGACATTTACTTTGACTAAGAAGTAGAGAGAGGTTTTGAAAGAGAAGCAACAAAACTGAGACCCAGAATCAAAGCTGACTGGCAGCCTCAGTCTCTGCAGCATCAGCTGAAACCTCAGGGAGGCTTTGTGGGATCACCTCCAGGCCCTGTGAGATAAAAGCAGGTATTACACACGTGACTGTGCACAGAGGAAAAAACTAGCACAAAAAAGCATAATGACGGTAGTTGCTTGAACTAGGAAATACTGTTTAAATGCTAGAGGCAAATGGTAGTGTTTTAGTAAGCTGTCATATGAACCACATCAGCACTAACTCCCTCAGTGCTTCTTAAGCAGTAGCGGCTGAAGCAACAGGGAGGTTAGACATCCCATGGACAGCATTTCTCTTTTCGTGGGATCCTGTCTAGAGATGCATTTTGTGGGGGTTTAATATACACTGAGCATGGAATCAGCCAAGGTAACTGGGAAAGTGAGCAGACTGGCACTGAACCATCCTCATCCAACTGCCACAGCTGCAGATTTGGTCAGGTCTGTTCTAGCCTTGTGCAGAAGCTGGGAGAGAAACAGGAACCAATATCCCTCTGATGGCCTTGTTACTTGGTATGAAGTAGAAACCCTTGGCCCAGTGTATCATCCAGCCATTTGTAGTCAGGCAGACGATCTTCAGAAGACAGATTTCCACACTGGAGGGTCCATTACAGCTTTAAGCTGCGCTCAGTGGGTGATCTGTGACGAAAGAGGCTCCTATGCCTAATGGGGCTGTGACGAAGAAGCCATTACAGAAGTTGTGATACATGTCCTGGGGTGATAGCGTTCCTCCTGCTTACCTAGTGCTTCAGGTAAAGGACTAACAAAGGGCAAGTATAAATTCTTGGCTGATAAAATTTGTGACAATGGTAAAAGTAGAATTAACAAAGGTGAGAAAAGAGCAACAACAGGATACATGTCCCATCAAAACACTGGGATGGACCAGCTTTTGCCTCCTGCGTACCATTAAGTTCGATGCTACAGCTGCTACATTGGCTAGTGCTGATGGGAAAAGCACTTCCCTCTTAAATTTCTTCCAGATAAATACTTGCCTAGAGCAAACATGTTTTAACTGTCCATAGGGTATGTTTTGGAGATTTGGTGGTTTTTACTCTCCACTTCACAGCATCCATTAAACGAGTCTTAGATTCCATTCCAGTGAGCAGATATTTGTCAGAAAGCTGCTTCAAGGTCTTCCAAATCCAAGTGGGTTTTCTTTTTTTTATTTTAAAAATTATGCTGCTGCTTAAGTAATAAAAATATCTTTTCACCTTTCCACTATCATACTGGTAGTACACTCCGTGTAGTTATGGGAGAGTTCTGTGTCTTGCAACCAAAAATATGTTTAAATTCAAGCAAAGATCATAATAGTGCTGATTGTTCATGACCTATAAAGAACACATACTTAAAAATCTCTTGGAAACTTAAAATAACTTTCCGTGTGTTAGTATTTTGTCTGTGGAATGGAAATACTTGCAAGGCCCTACCTTGGAGAAATTTTGTAAGGATATAGTAAGGGCTGTGTGGGAGGTCACGCATTTTGTAAGTGAAATACACCACCAAAATTACAGAATAAAAAGCCTGATAATTTTTGTTATCTCTGCCCAAACTTGTTAGGCTGAATTAACAAAACTACCTGAGCAATATGATATAGAAACTCTGAGAACTACCAAACATGGCTTTGCTTAGAGATATTTTTTCAGAATCAGGTTGGAATGACACTGCTCCTTAGGAACTGGAGAATTGCAGCAACAAGATTTCAAGCTTGTAAAGAAGTTGATGAACAATTTTAGTGGACTGGATGTTGAGCAAAACATCAGAGAAGACATCACAAGCGAAGACTCTTTCCAGGCATTGTTTCTTGTATTTGTTGCTTTAGTTATACGGAGTGACAGCCCAATGAATCACTGAGTGGTCTTTTGGTCTGACAATTTGGGTATTGTCCGAGCAATTAACAGGCAGTCAGCCAGTTGCAGTGGCTAGTGATTAAATTACAGAGGTTCTTTGGTGGTTTCCATAAAGAAATCTCTGGGAAGAGTTAGGTGGATTCACCATTCATCATATGATGAACCTGTGTCTTGTTACGTTTACATGTTTATTCAACTAAATACTTAAGATTATGTCATTTGAGAAGAGTTGATATTTTAAAGACATTTTACTTTTTTATTTTCTGCTGTGATAACCCTGTGCATGAGGAGAATTTATGATACTGTTGGAGTAAACCTTTAGCTTTAATTTTTTCTTTGGTAGGAGTTTCCAGAAATGTCTTTCCCTCATGTCTTAAGTCACATCTCTGACTAACTGCATTAGTACTTCACTAGTTTCATTCTAGATTTTTGATTAAAAATTGCCTTCTCTTTTATTTAAATCCTTCAAGCAGATGTTATTAGTGTTAACCTTTTGCTTAGCCCAGGAAACATGTAGCACCCTCTGTTACTCCACTTTTCTACAATGCCTAAATCTATAGATGCTTGTCTTTGTTTCTGGTATTTGGCTGTTTCTTTTCTTCCTTGTGTGTGGGACAAATCTATCCCACTCTTCCCAGAATTTTGAGGGTTTTTTTCCTCCCATGATAGGCAGTGGTTAAATGTCCACAGGGAAAGAACAATGTAAAGGCAGCAATAAGGAAAATAAAAAGAAGTAAACTCTATTAACAAGAGTAAATATACTGGCATGGCCAAATTATGGTCACACTGACCTCCAAGCTGCACTCTGATCTTTTATGGTAAATCTGAACAGAGCTGCTGAAGGTAAATGTAGATGTCAGTACTCTAGGCAGACTGGGAATTTTGGGGAATTTGCATAGGATACATATAGCCATAACCACAATCCTGCAGGTGCTGGGCACAGCACCCACTGCACTGAGCTCACGGGGCATTCTTGAAAGGGAATGGGACTGTAAAATGAATCTCAGCAACATTAAGTTTTCTGAAGAATTTATCCTTTTTTCCTGGGGGCAATCTTTCTGGATTAGCCAGGAAAGTGCCCTTGCTGGCTAACAGGGAGGGGAGGAGGTAGTTCTGTACATTTTAATGCTTTTACAGCTTTCTGTGCTAAAAGACACTGGGAATAAGAGGGAAGCTTGCATGGCTTCCTTAGAGATAGGTTCAGCTCCCCTGCACACAAAGGTTTTGCCAAGGTTTTGACAAAATGAACCCCCTCCACTAGGTTACTCCTATTTTCTTATCCAGGAGTCAGTCCCCGACCACATCCTCCAGCAGCTTTTGTTCAGCCAAAGCTGCTTCCAAAAGGGCTCAGGGGCATCACTTGGTCAGCAGCAATCAGTGGGTTAATATAGACTGGCTTCTGCCTCTCTCAGATGTTCAGAAGATAATGAGGCAGGGACAGAGCCTGCAGGTTAATGAGATACCCCAACTGGAAGGTAGAAATCTGAGAGGAGAGACCTGGGAAGCAGAAGAGGAAGGGGGAATGGCAGGGTCTTTATATTCAGGTGTTACTCAATTTAGAGAATTGCTGGGGCGGGATTGTTTTCCATTATTATAAAGACCATTTGATTTCTTAGAACATAGCTGAAATTACTCATCTACCTGGCAAAAAGTAGTCTGCCTTTTATACTCCTATTAAAATCAATACTGGGCTACGTTCCGAACTCCTTTGTTCTAAAAAAATGTCCCCACCCCTCCCTGAACCCCAAACAAACCACCAAAATCCAGAGGCACTCATGTTAGGGTAAACAGTGGAATCTCTGTAACAAATTCTAACTAGGGCTTGGGTAAGCATTGTTAGAAACATTCATCATGCATTTGAATAAAATGCATTAATAAAATGAATGAGTAGAACTGAGACAAATATGGAGAGGTAATACAGTAAAATAAATGGGCCTTGTACAGGAAGCTGTTGTACTCTGCTGTTTTGAATATCATCATGAAAGCAGCTTAACTTTTTGTTGAATCTTTTCAATAATCCTGGGCTGTAAATGATGCAGCCATGTAAATAACTCTGACAGTTGCACTTTGACTGTATAATATGTAAAATAGCTAGTTCTCCATAATTGCATTGCCAAAAAGTCCTCCTTCTTATCAGTATGCGACCTCCTGTTACAGACAAGTAGAGCACAGAACAATCTGCACAGTCTGCAGCGTTTGAGATGGTATTCTTACGGTTATTATCAGCAATGACGATTATCTCTAAATGTTCAACAGTAAATCCAGAGGAATAAATGGAAACATTTCTCCTAAGTGGTGTATAACAATACCTGACACTTATATAGCACCTTTCATCTGTAAGAATCCCAAAGTGCTTTACAAAGTCTGCTGGGATCACTTCACCCACCACTGAAATGTAGCTATCTCTATGATGAAATCAACTGCTATTCCACACCAATGCCAGTGCACAACAGCGTTTTGGGGAAAAGTGACAACGAAGTGAAATGCATTGAACTGTTCTTGTGAAAGCTATCATAGTATCCTCAGTGATAGCTGGTGGTTAAAGCTTTGGTTTGGCATCTAGAGCAAAAACCAGCAGATACTTCATCCCTCATACACTTCCTTCCCAGCAAACACACTCCCATTCTCTTTCTGTTCTCACAACATTGTGTGCATGGTGAGAAGAGCAGCTGCAAATATACTGACAGTGCCCAGGCTTGACTTTGCTTATCTTGCCTTTTACCAGCAATGACTATCAGTTGAATGACTACCAATGAATGAAGTTCTACTAATGAAATCACATTAGTAAACCTAGGTGCCTGGAGTGATCTTTAGAAATTAAGTAATAATGAAAATAGAATGCTTGAAAGTTGATAGGAAAAAAACGGGCATAACAAGTCTACGACTGCTCTTTTCTGTCAGCCTTGGTCTGTTTGAGCCCAACTCTGTGAAATTAAGTATTAGTCTGTTTTCACTTATGAGGTATTTATATTCTTTTTCACAGTCTTAGTACTGTATCTATGTATTTATATGAGCAGCTATGCTTGAGCCCTCACTGTAAGGTGACTGTAGAAACAGATGCTGTATCTGTACTGGTAAATTAGAGTAAGGGAATATTCTTGGGTATGGGAACTCATATATATTGATAAAATGATGGAACAATCTCCACGTTCTTGATCTACAACAACTAATACTCTCCTGATGACCATACCTGCTGGAAAGTGTTTGAACATGTCCATGCTCTTCTGGAGGGTAAAAGAGTTTTTCACTCAACCTCTCTTTCAGGTCTTCCTCTGGCAGTTGGCTTTATTGGAAGAAAACATTTCATTTACTATTACAGATACAGATAGAAAGGGTATGTACAGAATAATAGAGTGTATCTTCAGCGTAGTATTTGTGTGTTCCTGGATGCGACAAAAGTTAGTATAAAAGTGGACTGAATCCTCTTCAAGAGAAACATGTGGTATGCAGTATGAGTCATCTTGAAAGTGCTCTACCAATATTAATCATATATGGAGCTGGAAAGACATGTTCTTGCTAGAGTATCCTATTACATTTTCATCTCATAGAAGGATGGGAGCAAACCCAGGCAGGAGATCTGAACCTTCCTGAATTTTGGAGAGCTTACATCTTGTTGCTGATACAGATTTGATCCTTCCAACTCAGGTTTATAACTATAATGTGTCACTTCAAAAAATCAAGGTCCCATAGGAGTTCATTCCACCGCAGTATTGTTACTACTGTCTTATATTTCATCTCCTCTATGGTCTTGGCTGTTCTTTTGCAGAATGTGAGTTCCTTTTCTTTTAAACCTGGGGAAACATTGGACATAGGTCACCACTGAGCTACAGAGTGTGCGGGGAAATCAGCTAAGTAGACAGAACCATTTTAGTGCTGAGAATATGGTCATCTCTGCTCTTCCACAGCTACAGATACGGATGAGAATCATAAGTGTTGTTTCAGAAGTTGTTACCTTTCTAAACCAAGCCGTTATATTTCTTTAATAGAACAAATGCAGATAAACTGATTCATGTAAGTTCTCATTCTGTACATAAATGTAGATGAAATATAAGTACTGTGTTTGATAGGACACACTGCATAACCTGATAACGGTAGCTTTCGTTCTTGATATTCTTAAGTAAATAACAGATGAGAAAGTTATGCGTGTTTCATTACAGCTTTTACTTTGTAGCTATAGAGAAATAAAAGGGACAAAACTGAAGTGAACATAATATACTGTAGCAAGTCATTTTAAATGTAACCGGAGCATAAGAACAGTTTATAAAGACATGCTGCTCTGAACTGAAATTTAGAATACTTGAGTGTGACTCAAGTTCTAACTTCTTGTCTGCTCTTGGGCAATGTGAATCTCTTTATGTCACTATTCCCACATGAACTGAGGAATAATTTCCAGCTTCATGGGAGTTTTTTGAGTGCAAGTTCATTAAGGTTTGTGAATCAGTTAGATACTGTAGTGGGGGAAGCTAGGTAAGTGTACAGATAAAATAAAATATCAGGGTTAGACACTATCAACCACTTACTACTGTAAAAGTTAGAGAAACATTATATTAAGTGCTTAAATGTAGTTTTTCTTGTCTCAAGAAGCTTCTTCGTACTTTTAGAACAGAGACGAACTGTAGAGCAAAGCCTAAAGTAACAGCAATAAGAGAGATTCTGAGTGGTGTCTTAAGAAAGTACGCTATGAATACACTATCAGAGTTTATCTTGCGCATAAATCCAGAAAATTCTACTGCCAAAGAGTCAAAATCATATATGCTTATGATGAATGTTTGTTTTCTGAAGCATATATGTTAGGATGTAAAATATCTCGTATTAGAGATGCTAAATTAAAATGTTTAATAGGTTTAAAAATGCATTAAAATTTAAGGTTCTAAATTTATGTTAAAAACATCACATTTATTTGCTGTGACCCCACTGAAGCAGGCTCACTGATTCTAAAGTATTTTGAGTCATCTTGTATGTATGTGTATATATATGTGTGTGTGTATGTATATGTTTATTTATATCTGCTATTGTATATTCTGTATTGAATCCTATTTTAAAAGTGAATGTGAAGATTGCAGTTACACTATGAAATGTCAGCTATAGGACTGCAGAAAGAATGGATGTGGCAACGCTTAACTCTTCCCACTGCAAGTATATATTACACACCAATCTTTATGTGTATTAGCCCATGTCCATTCATAATCAATAATACTGCCTCATCAAACTCTTCTATACTTTTATATACACATATGTTTAGCACTCTTAAAGATATTTTAAAGATAAATGGGTCTAATTTTGGTCCTGACAATCAGACCAGAACAATACATTTGATAGATTTGGCTCCACATTTGAAGTGTTAACCCATTACGAGGCAGGTCTTAGCAAACGTGCCAACAAACAAAAAATAGGAGAATCTTATCACTAATTTTCGCTGTCTTCAAAGACCTCATCTTTGAGGCAGAAATTTATAATTCTGCTTTTCATCTTTAATGATCACTTGACTACCGCATCGTCATTAAAAGCCATATCCTCCTTACATTTTCCAAGTTTTTTCCGGTAGTTGACAGACAGTTGCTAATCACTTGTATAATACCCTGAGCAAATTTCAGGCCATATGGGGATAGAATAGCTTCCTGCATATTTTACCCCCTTCCATGCTTATTTTTTCCACTTCATATGACAGACTGGTTTGCATTTGTGAATGAATGCTATAGTGTGTATTGTCTGTGATAAGAAAAGGGATCGTGTTAATGTTAAGACTCTAAACATGAAGTTTAACAGAGGCTTTCAAATTCACACATACAAAGGCAACATTTACTGCGCTTTCTGCCTGCTTTGAAGTACTCTGCAAATAATCTGCTGGGTACACGTAATAAAATATTCTTCATACAATTCTGAACAGATATCTTGCAGTTTGCCTGACCAACAGGACAGGGCAGCACACTGTCCTCTGAATGCTGCACTGGGCTTTGCTGGCACAGTCTCTGCTGTTGTGAGCACAGGGGTATCAGAGCCTTTAGCCAATACGTAGCAATGACATAAGAGCTCCAGAGAGATTCTTTTGAGAAGAACCATCCACTTCTGAGGCTGGATTCAGAGTTTTAAAGATTTGGCATATGTATTTGGATCTCTGAGCTGCCTTAACAAAAAGTGAATTCCATAACTTCATCTGCAAGGTCTGTTTGACTTTGCTGGAGGAAGAATGCTTGTTCAAAGCTAGCCCAGCAATCATCATTCGTCACACTGTCAGTCACACTCAGATACCAAGGTACCTTCAACAAACGTTTTGTATTGTATCCTCTTGGTTGGTTATTAAATTAGTGTTTCCCACAAAGTTCCAGTAGTCATAGGACATTTTGTGAACTTTATGGGATTTATATTAACTCATAGCAACCTACACAAGGTTGCCAGAAGGTGTAAAGACACTGATGATTAGCTAGAATCTTCTTAGTAATTTAGAAATATTGATGGGTGTCAGTTCAAGTTGCTGTTGCCAGCAGTTACTTGCAATGCTTGACTCCTGCTAAGAAGGAAGTGTTCTACACTTAACACAATCTTACTTTTCTTTATTTCGTATTTCTTAATGTGCAAAATACTGTTGTTATTATATCTCTGTCAAAATTAATTTTCAGCAGCTGCTGAAATCTTCCAAGTCCTGCCAAAGACAGTCATCACTATAATGTGAGTCCTGAGTCTAAAGCAGATGCAGTATTCTCCTCAAAAGTTATTGTAAGTAATAACAGTAACAATAATTATCACTAACATTGAAAAAGTCTTTCTTTTTATCTAGTATTATATGAACTAATTTCAGATGTAGTTAATATGACCTCATGACCTTTATGTAAGTTATCTTAAACTATAAATTTAGTCTTATTTTAGCATATGAAGAAAAGTTTAATAACATTTAGACTTTGTTCAAATACTATCTTGTGTACAGTTCAGGAAAATGTACATAACTGATAACATGATGACAGCACCACATGCACTTGTTCCCAGAGAAGGCTGTTTACTTAAGGACTGGAGCAAGGTTCAATTTTGAAGAAAACTTGACAAGGACAATTCTTACTTCCCTTTACTAGCTGACAAAGCACAATAATAATGATGGGTGGTTGCATTCCAAGCTTTCACTCACCTGAAACACCACAGAGCAATTCATACATATTTGTTCTTTGCTTTCTCCATAGTATTACACGGCTAGGTGGGATTTCCAAAGAAGCTCAAGAAATAAAGTGTTCAACTCTCAGAAAGAGTTACTGAACTGCATGAAGCTGTGCTTGTTCATCCACAGCAGTGCTGAGTTTTTCTGAGACCCTGTGCTTGGGAGTGGGAAGACCACACTCCTGGCACTTCCTTGCATCACTCCTCTCTCTGCAATATTGTTACATGCATCGGGCACTTTCTGGAACTGTACTTGTATTTCCTTTATCTCCTTACCTAGAGAGGGTCAGCCAATCCTCTAGGGCAGTTTTGCTCTTTAATCCATCCCACTCCTCCTGTTTTCCCAAGATCTAAACCTCATCTCCTTTTGCGTTTTGCTGCATTCTCCTAGCTGTGGATGTCTGAGGAACATGAGAGGTGCTTTCCCCTCTGCTCTGTGAGAGGTACCGACACAGACCTGCTCCCTTGAAACCTCATCACTGGCAAGAGAGGGATTTTCCTCTGATATCTGGCCCTGATCTGTATATGGTACTGGGAACAAACACTTCATCCTTCCCCACGCACTCACTTTGTGCCCATTTAGTCCTGAACTACAAATAGAAGACGTCGATGTTTCCTGGTCAGTTTTTCATGGATATTCAAAATATCTAACAAATAAAAGGGACATTTATTTAGCTCTAGAAAAGCTGTTCATAGGCATTTTGGGTTGAAGCAAAATATTTTTTATTTGCTTGTAGAGCTTTCTAACCAGGATCACATACTAATCCAAAACACTGAAGTAACATCATTGCAAGATCTGGCATTTCTGTATTTTTGTCCCGTAATCTTCTACAGAAGACAGTTCTAAGTCATAAATTTAGATCTTTATCCTTTAGCTGCACAAACAGTCCTGGAGAATAGTTGGTTGCTTTTGTGAAGGAACAAAGATTGTATGAGCTCCCTAACTGATCTCTTGTCACATTCAGGCAATAAGGTGCAGGATTTTAGTTTTCCACACTTTTCTGTACGTTTTTTTGTGGTTTCCCACATCAGATGCTAAAATCTTCCCACGGATTGATCATTTTGTATGGCAAGCTTGTGTGCCCATCTGACTCACCCTCTAGTTTTGAGCTGTGGATCGGTTTTTCCATGATGCCTTTTGAAAGAGAGAGGTATCACTTGAACAAACCAGAGCAGGCAGTTTCCTGTAATCATCTATGCCATCATCTGTGCTGGATCATGGCAGCAGCTGATCAATAGAGGAGTATTTAAATATGTTAGAGCCTAAACCTGATATTCTACATGTTTAACTGCATAAACAGATCAATGGGACAGGATTGATCTCCATTGATATTTGGCAGTTTTCAAATACAATTAAACCACATTTGGAGTACTGAAAGCACTTGAAATAAACAACTGGGCACTATTTATAATTTAAAGAGCTACTCAAAAAATTTAATAGATCAAGTGGTCATTTCAACAATGCTAGTGTCAAGGGAAAAGTTCAGATCCATGTGCTGTATATAAATACCAAACTAAAATTAATGACAAACTGAAATTCAATGTGTTCTTTATCACATACTATTATATACAAATATTTCAGTATTTATGATAATAAGGATATGCAATTAAATTGTCATTAACTGATATATATGGATGATTATGCCTGAGCAGAGTCTGGGATTGGAATTATTTGTACAGTAGTGGCACAGATTCTTCAAAAGTATAAATGGTGCCATTGATTATTGGCTTAGAGTGACGAAGTTGCCAGTTTATAAATGAGACGCTGTTGATAAAATGGCAACCTAAGCTTCTCACATCCGTAAAACAATGGAATGCAAGAATTATCCAGCTGGTTTTTGGTTTTGCTGATCCCCATCTGCTGTATTACCACTGTGTCTGACAGGGCTCCAGCAATCCTCTGTATTCCAAAGCACCTCCGAGAGCTGACACCTGGCATCTCTGTTGTTCCTTCTGAGAGCCTGGCATGAGCATGTGTTTAGGCTACCATCAAAACCTTTTTGCTCAACTAGTGACAATCTAGGAATGTCCTTGGGTTGCCTTTGAGGATAATATCATTGTCACCACAAAGGCACATCAGCCTAAAGCTGCTCAGAGTGTTTGATTCGTTGACGTGCCAAGTAGATAGATACTGGAGGTCATAAAACACAAGTTTTCTCCCTGTGCAATTCAACTGAGTCACACCCAAGTTGACCAGAAGAATACTCATTTTGGGAAATAAGATTTATTGGCCATTCTGGTCTCCCTATGGACAGTTTTACCCAGAAACACAGATGCAGTCATAGAGAAACCTAGTGTGGGAGCTGAGGAGCTGATCCGGAACATACAAGGCAATTAGGAGGTTTACTTTCTAAAGAATTCTTTGCAATGAAAGGTTTTTGGTTTAAAGCAACTTAAAATACATAAAGGAAGCATGGATCTGTAAGACTACTCTGTGCTATAAACCCAGAGCACACAGCTGTAAACCCTGATTATTTCTGTAAAGACATAGACTTGATTCATTACAAGGACACTGAATGTCAGCTCAGTAGTACATTTACCAGCCAACTTCAGTGTGGTCACAGTGAGATGTATTTTTGCACTTTATGTTGACAGCATTCTGAAACATATCTAAACAATATCAATGTGTTTTCTTTCCCAGACACTTTGAAAATAATCCCATATGTTTGTGCTAAGATCTATATCCTGAAAAGTTGGAAAAGTGATTTCCGTGTGTACCATTTGCTTAATCCAGTATCAATGTGAAAAAATAAGGCTCTGCTTGTGGTATGGATTGAGAACAGGAAAATACAGCAAGCTCCTTTTGCCCAGGAAGGACTGGTTAAGAAGCATAGAGACAGTAGGGATTCCCAGTGTACTTTTATCAGAGTTGGGACACTGCAATCCTTCACTCTTCAAACCCTCCTAAGCACTTCCTAGCTTCCAGAGGGTTCAGAACATGCATAGGAGTGTGTACCCGTCTACTGAAAGTAAATACGTATCATTCCCAAGGGAATGTCTTTTTCTGTTAATGATACTAGAAATACTTTTACCTAAGAGGCTATTACAGGATAAGATTAAGAGGATATGTTCAATATTAAACTCTGCGCTGTTCCAATGGCCATGACTACATCCCACTACCAACCTGTGTTGCACAGAACGGCACAGTGAAAACTGTAAAACAGAAATACTTTGGCATTTTACCTGAAGAGACATGGTGATGACTTATAGTGCACCCTGAATGATATTTCTTCTCTGTGCTTTATCTGGACCAGTAAATGCTTATGCTTCTAGATGCAGGAAGAGCTGTTTGTTGTCCTCTGCTGACAACCCATTAAAAAGAAAATAAAGTAAACATAGCAGAATTAGTCCCCTAAAGCTTCCATCAAGCCTTCTGCCATGAGCACTTTGCTGTTGGGTTTTTTTTTCCTTTGCCAGCTTTTGGCACTCGTGGGCAATCTATCTTTGGGAAAGAGAATAACATCGCTCTTCTTCCCCAGGATGTATGATCCGAGAACAAAAATAGAGGCTATCCAGAACAATATCAGAGGGCTGCATAAAAAATAAGTAGTCGAAATTGTTGAAGAAATCTTCTTCAAGTGATGAGCAGTACAGTATATTTAAGAAAAAATACAAAACCTTACAGTGAGCAAATATGAGATAACTAATAAATAGAAAATGTTATTTCCTTACCCCACCCAGTAATGGTCATTTTAAATCCTGAACCTGGGGCATTTTTTCCAGGGTTACTCTGAGGAATTATCTGACTTTTGATTATACTTCCTAAAAATGACATTCTGGTTTTATTGTTGATGATCAGAAGGTAAAGAAAGAAAGAAGCATCACCAACAACAGGCGCTGTTTCACCTGAATTTTTCTGTAATGACTGTCAAGCTATGGACTTTAGGACCTACTGGAAATGCAAACTGTCTAACAGCTTTCAGGCAAGCGCTTGTTTTCAGCTGATCATTACTCGTTCTGACCTTTTAAATCCTCTGCTGCTAAGGGAGAATCTGGTCTTTACAGAAAAGCTGTTCTGTATTCCATTCATAGACAATGCAGAATTTGACTATATTTACTGTTATTTAACATACGGACCATATTTGCCTGGAAGGTAGATGAAATCTCCTGCATTTAAGATCAAATCAATTTGAATTTAAGGTCACATTTGCAGAAGTCAATGTTCCGTAAAATCAAAGCAGAGCTTAATTCTACTGTTTTTATTCTACACCAATCAACTGTGTAGCTTCACACAACGCAGTTCTGCAAGTCTTCCTCCCTGAAGGAGTTGTGTGCAGAGACATCCAGATGGGAGGCAGCAGCATGACTTGGATCTTACTCACCTGAGTGGAGCTACGAGTGTTTAGGTCCAAGACAAACATGAACTGCATTCTGCAAACTTCATATTCTCTATTCTCACTCCCACAAATCTTCTCACTCATATTGCCGAGACTACTCACACAAGTATCTTGCCTGCTTAAAGTGAGGCTCTCAGGATCAAACCTCTTTTCTTCAGATGAGATGTATCCAATTTGGAACATCTAATTCATGTGCTTCCAGGACTAAATAGAGAAAATAGGTGATGTCAAGGTGAAAGCGTGTGTATCATCTTCATCCATAAGCAAGCGTTGCTACTTCAAAGGAGAGATTTGCAGGAATCAATGATCTGCAATATCTTTTTGCTTAAGGTGTAATTGCCATCTAACAGCACTTAGGGACTTTACTATTGCAGAGGTCTGGGAGACACAAGCCCGACATACAACTTTCTGGTTGGGAGATTTCTAATATTGGAACATTGTCTTTGCGTGCTACTAACCCACAGCCTTTTCCTCTGGAAGTCTAAACAGGAGAGGAGGGAATAGGAGCTGTTGATTTTCCCTTCCACTTTCCCCATGAAAGTGTGATACAGAAGGTCTGAAAATGACATTTATGTAGTTAATATTTTTGTCTTTATTTTTAAATTAAAATATCAATTACTTAACCTTGGTGAAAGAACGAAAATATATAGTCAAAGTGCAGTGAAAAAAAGAAAATGCAGTATTAATTGCTACCCCTTGGTCTAAAAGAAGGAGGATTTTTTTTTTTAACACAAAGGAAACAAGAACAGAGAAATAGTACAGAAAAGTGGGGAAAATTTGCAAATCCTTGTTTAATGGATTCTTAAGTGACATTATTCATACCCAATTGAAAAGTATCTAGCAACATTTTCTGTTCTGGTGAAAATTTGCCAGCTACTTCAGCAAATGCTTTTGAAAAATAAAATAAAACAGGGCAAAACACTATTACCACCAGCACATTGCTAACTGATTCTGGAAAAAGTTAACAGAGGCATCTTGCCGGCTGCTACTGTTTGGATCTTAGGTAAACACATGGCAAACTGTAAAATTCTCTTTATATTTCATGTTGTTTAATTGTTGGTGATTTTTACTACATGAAATAACTTTTAATTTAAAGAAAACAACTGTTTGAGCATATTTTGGTAAGATGTCTTGATAAGCATTTTTGAAAACCAGTGATGTCTTCAAATAATATTTGGAGGAAATAAGCAAGAAAGGAGAATTTTTTGAAAGAAAAGGGGAGGGATATTTTTTTTCTCTATGAAATGCCATATATTGGCAAACGCATTTCCAAGACAAGCCTTCTTTATTCTGGCTGTGCCATATCTTTCAGGAAAATAAGGATTCCACTTTTATTCACAATAGCCCTTCCTAATGTAGCAGTCATAAAAAACCTTCGCTCATATTGCTGAGCTGACAAACCACTCTTAACTCATTCCTGGCTGCCAGGATTGGAATCTGTGTTTCCATGCAGTCTTGCAGGACAAATTCACCTGTGATGTAAATGAGCACAGTTCCACTGAAGTCAGCTGAGTTACTTTCTCTTGCACCAAGGCTTAATTTGATCCTAGATGTTCAGATTGCTAAGCTATCCCCTCTGGCTTAGCAATACTCCAGCTGAAAGATTACTTTCTGCCTGTGAATGCCGATAGTCTTTTTACTCTGGTAGCTGAAGAAGTAATAAGCGCATATAAGGGTTTCATGAAGTGCTTCACAGGTGAAGGGAGACAGCCCATTGCATTCTGGAAGTGTCTCTTACCCTTCAAATGACGAAGAGGAAGTCTGAGTGAAGGAAAGGTTAGTGTACTTTTGTGACTTCTACATCAAAACCAAAAGAGTTTGGACCTTTAGAGACAGGGGGACCATTGTAACTCGTTTCCCTACAGCACTCATTCAGCTCTGAATCCACAGAGCTTGTAAGCCTCTGACATACAGATCGACCTGAGGGGGAAGAGGGAAAGAGGGATGTAATTGTGTCAATTAATCTGGAAAGGCATCTGAGAGAACAATGTCTTTAAAGAAAGGCTGATAATGATCTTGGTTAAACTAGAGTAAATCTAGAGCAATGTCACTGAAATCAAAAGATCATTCTGTACTTGTAGGTTATAACCTGGATCAGAATTTTGCCTGGAATTGGTTATTCATCCTGAACTAGCCTTGGTAATTTTAATCACACCTCTCTAAGGAGAACATGAAGGGTTGTTATTAATATCAAATATTACATAAAATAGCAAATATTTTCACATGCATAAGTAAAAAACTCCAAGGAATTAACAATGCTGTTTTGCTACTTTTGCATTTTGCTACAAAACCCACAATGTATTTTGAGAAGGGATTTGTGTAGTGCTTATCAGGAAGGGAAGTGGAATCAGTAATGTGTACAGATCTGATTAGTACATTTATTCTAAGGCCTGTTATATTCTATAGAGGAGTCAAGACATCAGAAAGCAGAGTAACATGATCTCCAAAGCAGAATGAAAATGATGAGTCATCTATCGTTTTCATCTGCTTTACCTTAAGAGATTAGCAAGTCTGCGAAAGAAGAAAAATGTAAAACAGAAAGTGCATTCTGCGTCCTGAGAAATGGGGGCATTTGTGCGTCCTAGGGAGCTCTACATCTAGAATTAAGAGGGCTCTTGTGTGCTGCTCCCTTTGTCCATTCCTCCTGTCCTGTGGACACAGAAGCAAAGCCAGCCTGTCTGGTCACCCCTCCCGTAAGAGGGTCTGCAAGCCAAGGAGGAAGGTGCAGAATTCAGTTTGTGGCCTTTGTATGTACCTATGACACAGAGGAGTGCAAACAGGTGCATCTCACCTTTCAAGTCCCGCTTCCTGATGCAGGATTTACTGGACTTAATGGAAGACACACTGACAGCAAAGCCATAGCTAACACATAATTTAAATAATCCCTGATTAACTAGTGGAATGATAATTTTAGGAAGTATTGAGTGAATTGCAAAGTGTGGAGTCCCACTGAAACGTAATATTGATTTGATGCCTTTTAATTTGTTAGAGATTATAACTAGCAATTCTATTCACCTATTTACTCTTCCCAAGTTATTTATTATTGACCAGAAATAGGTCTGGATGAGAGCTCTTAATACAGAAGTGCCTAGATCTGAACTGGGGAATGAATGGTTGGAGGTGAACTTCAGACACGTGGGTTGTAGTCAAGGCTGCTAAGTTCCATGTTTTGCAAGCCTCTCCATTTTCTAACTTACACATTGCAGTTTCTTAGAATAGTCTCCACATAAATATAATTGTTCAAATGTAAATCGAAACACAATGTCTTAGACCCAAGCTACTTCTAACACCCTGGCAGAAACTATAGCCATTACTGGAAGTGTTAGAAAGAGAAGGCAGAACTAGTTGCTCCACCTTCTTATATTTTGAAACATAGTAAGCTTTTCAATCAGAGTTCATGCTGTTTGGTGTAGAGGAAAGGTTTGGGAATCCTAGCTTCTTGACTGCCTTTAGCATTGTCGCTTGTATGGGTTCACTTGCTTTGTGGGCAAGGAATCTAACATAAAGTGCTATAACCAAAAGTTTTCCGCTCACTGTGTTGAGGATTAGTCCTAGCTAATCAAATTGTAGCCGACTGGAATGGTATGAGTCTTTCAGACTCAGTGGCTGCTACCATTGTTACTCTGACATTTCCAGACACAATGAGACGTTAGGTCTGGATTTCAATACACCTTTTTCCTTAGGAAAGATGCAGTTTCGAGATTTAAGATCTGATCCTGTAAATTCTGTTTCCCATGAGCAATCTCACTGCAGATTAAAGACTAATCATAGAAGGATTTGGAGGATCGGGCCCTTTGATTTCTCTTCATGTTAAGGCCCTCTTTTATCTGGATCATCCTGTTGGTTATCCTTCTCCATCTTTTGCATAGGGCTTTAGTAATAATTAGAAGGAAATAAGATTTTCTGACTTTAACTTAATCAGTAACATGTGTACTGTGAAAAGTTACATTTTTACATGACAAAGAATTCATCATCCAAAAGCAAATATCTCCAAGGTATTTGGACTTGCTTCTAACTGACAGTTTGGATGTTATCACAACTGTGTAGCTGCTCTTTGTTCTGACTCACAGATACTGTGAATGTTTGATAAATGTTACCTTTTTAATGCTTGATAACATTATGAAAATGTTAAGAAATGTTACAGCAGATAACCTTTCTAGACCAAACAGCCACATTAACCATGTGAAGTTAATAACTGACTACAGGACATTTACTTAATTTAGCTTTAAAAAAAGTGTTGCTCACACTACTCAAACTTTCCCTTCATTTTTATCTCCTTTTCTCCAAGGCCACAGATAAGATTTTCCTCTTACTTACTTGCAGGTCAGCTTTCCATGACACTCAGGTCTGCCTACAACAAAAACCAAATATTTATGGATATGTGGGTATGAAACACCATAATGATAAATGCATGATAATACACCAGAATGAAAGATTTCAAGACAACGCTGTTTGCTGTCTGAGCTGGACATTTACTTAGTCTGTGTAGCCAGAAGCAGGTACTTTGGTATAAATCAGATGAGGTGGTTTTGAATGAATAAGTCTGTACTCTGAAGTATGACTTCAGGGATCAGGACATATGGGTGCACAGGTGTCATTTTGCAATGAAAGCTGTTAATGCTTTCTGTGCATGTCTAAAAACACTTTGTTTCAAGGTTGTGCTTCTGAGGATATAGCTCTGCAGGATTCTTTTAAAGAATGAAGTGCTAAAGAATGGATTAAAGGCTAAAAAAGGATTTGAAAGGTCTTCGTCGTATTTTTAGCACATTTCAGTTATACTTTTTACTCCTCAGAAGCACACTTCCAGACTGTATTTAAATCTGAAGCATGTCATGGCATTGTGTATTCTTAGAACAATCAGGTAGGCTTGGAAAATTTAATGTTTAACCTTCATCAATTGTTACACAGAGCTCCTCATCTAATAAAGCAGAAGCTTGGTTTTAAGTATTTTAGTAGCCACACTAGTTTTATTCTTAAACACTTTGCCAAACCGAGGACAGAGTGAACTTTCATGAAATTTGCGCAAAAAATATAAACGTATCCTTTGTTTTATGCGATTAGTAATGAATGTGACTACCAGAGTGCTTAAATTAGATGCTTTTGCTACCTGACAGCCCAAGTAGAAAGTCTCTTCCTCACTTTTGTCATTAATAAGAACACAAATCAGGTCCTTTCTCTCACTACCTCCCACAGGATTCCTCATGGGAATCTGACAGTCAAAGCACAAGTTTCACTTGTGTTGATTGTTTGTGAGTGGGTCCTTGTTACTATGAAGTGCTCTGCACATGGAGCATGGGCTGGTTTTATACAGGGAGAGGCTAGTTTTGAGGCTTTAAGAAAATCATCACTCTTCAGCTAAAAAGAAAAAAAATAATGAGGTTTTGCAGTGTTTATCTGCTTCTACTTCTTGTATTAGGGGAAACCTCAGTAATACAGCAAAAAGGAAGTGATAGTTCTGTTGTTAATTGAATTTATTAATAGTGGCTGTCTTCTGTCATCCTTGTCAGCAATGTACTGACTTCTTACTCAGAGTCCTCATACTGCAATAGCAAGGATTAAAACTATCAGTAATTGCTAATCATCCTACCTAATTGTTACTATTTTATCCTGCTGTGTGAAAATGGCTTAACTTACCAAGGAAGCATTTTATTTCCAGGCATGAATAGTTGATTTCCCTAATTAAATATATGATGAGAAATATGCTTGACCATTGTTTTTCAAGCTGTATTTTGAAGCACTCATAAACCTTCGTGCTATTTTTCAAGCAAATATTAGAGTCAGAGTGTATCTAATTGATGGCTGAGCTCAGTTCCTATGTTTTTCTAAACTGCTAATATTCAAACAAATGTTCTTACCTTTAGATTTCACCAAGATATATTTCATATGATTTATTAGAATTCATGTTGGTCCAATAATACCAGGGCTTTGGTCCCAAAAATGTGATGATTTAGAAACCTTACTTTTGGAAGAGGTTACTTCCTTTAACAACATAATGTAGAATTTATAATTTACTTGCCAAAAATCACCATGTCTGTCTGAATTATATTTGTGGTAAATATACTATAGATTCTCAGGGAAACTCCAGTATAGTCTTGTATTACAGAAGCTCGAAGACATAAAATGCCTGTCACCACAAAGAGTTAGTTTTATGGAAGTTTTTTGGTTTGTTGGTTGTTTTTTTTTAACTATAAAGCATAAAAACGAATGGCTGTTTGGTAATGTAGTGCTTGGAGTTACACTGATGGCATTATTCCCCAGGCCTGCAGATCACTTTATTTTTGAACAGTAGTATTCCATCTGCAGAAGCAGTGGAGACTTCTCCAAAAGAAATTATAGACACGGACATGTCAGGAACAGCTATACTTTTAAGTGACCACAATCTGGTGCTGTCATTTCTTTTTCATGTCCTGTTATACAATTATGCCAGTTTACATCACCTTATGTAATCATGCCACTTAGAACATATTTGGAGGGAGTAGTTTGAGGGTATGGGTCAAGCACAACCACAGAAAATCATCTCTCCTTATTATTCATCTGTGTACTATACCAAAAAGTGCTTAACTGGTTCTAAAAAACTAGCCCTGAAAACCGGGGGCCAGTTTAATGACATTTTCCTTCAAAGAGCCTAACTCATTTGATGATCTGATAATACTGATTTTGCTGTTGGATCCCACATAAGCTCATAGGAATGCACAACCTAATAGATTTGCACAAGTAAAAGAAGATATTTCCAGGTGTGGTTGTTATGACAACTGGTTAATAAGAATGATCTTTCAGGATTTAGCAGTTAGGAAAAGTAGCAAAGTCCAAAAGCATCAGCAAAAATGAAGGGCGATTGAGGACCCCTAATTTTCTTTTTTGTCCCCTCTCTGTCTTAAGACAAACCTTATTATACTAGTTTTTCAGCTTGTTCTGTAAGCCCACTGCCATTCTTGCAGCATGGTATGAATGACAGCACCTCCTCTTTAAATGTTTATAAAGTTCAAAGTACAACAGAGATACAAGAGCTGAAGAAGATGATAGTTTTATTTCCTAGAAACTATTTACTCTCAGATACCACCAAGGCTTGAAGGATTCTACGACATGTAGATTTCTTTAATGAATTAAAGTTGGCATCTGTCCTCATTTCCAGTGTTGCAATCCTTAGCCTTTTCAGCTGTAGTTTCTTGATTTTTACTTGGCACCATTCAAATTTTAACCTGAAAAACTAAACAATTTCTTTTTGTTTAACAGAGTTCTGTTTTACCTTGTATATAGTACTGTGGCATCACTGGAGATGTGCTTAGCTGTGGTGACGTTTTACATCTGTTGAAGTGAACATCAAAAGACCATTTAATCACTTGAAATGTTTTCTCCTTGTCTGGGACAGGGTTTTGTAAGGGTAGACTTCTGCTAATGCACACTTCTGCCGGGAAGCTTCCCAAGGTGGGGCACAAGACATGCTAAGTGGCAGAAGGAGGATGAGTAGAAGCTATTAACATTTCCCCAACAAGGTCAGATTTGATGTTTCCTTTGTTTGTAGTACCCAAATTAAGAAGATGCTTCTGTGCTCTGAGTGTTGCCTCTACATAAACATACTCCTGGGTAATCTCAGACCGGTCACATCTCCTTACTATTAGCCACCCATTAACAAGCTGATGGAAAAGGACCCAGCACAGCTTACACAAAGCACTGACTATTTTCCAGGAAGACCAAAATTCCCATCAGCTTCATCAACACTTCCGACTATCAGTATACAAAATAAAACACTCTTGTTCTGAAAGGCTATGATCACAGGAGAAACCCTTGCATTCTTTCTTCTTTTTTTATTACAAACATGTTTGGGGAAAAAAAGGTGTTATCTTGCTTTTTTTTTCCCCCCGCCCTGAAGCCAGTATTTCCAGCCGTTTTACTTGTACTTTACTATTATTATCTAGGTGATGGCTGTGACATGTTGATCATATATGGCAGTGAGAAAATTGATTTCCCTCAACAGAAATGCTTCCAATTTTTCCTGGGCCATAATTTTATGTCCACAACAAAATAAAAGGGTCATTTTCCTTAAGATGAGGGAATTGAAATCTTTGATAAAAGCCAAAGTAAATGTTGTATTTTTAAAGGTGGAAACTGTGGTTTTCACAAACATCTCTCCTGTCTGTTCTGTGCCTATGTGTGTTTCTGGGGAGTATGTGAGGGTGAGAAAAGGAGAGAGAAAGGAGGCAAAAACCAGCTTTTGGAAAGACTGAAGCTGCTTTGAGAAGTTCTGCAAATCTACAAATTTTTCCTGGACACAAACATTTGTTTTTTTAGGGAAAATTTAGGACTCTGTTGGTAGCTTTCAGTCAAGCTTCTCCTTTTCAAAAGTGACTCTAGTTAAAGCCATACTCCTCAATCATAGGATTTTAGATATGATTACCTAACTTTCTGTTACGATTTTAAACAATAGTTTTGGAAATTTTTTATATAAATAGAAGTGTAAAAAAACACATTTCATAAGAGACTATGATCACAGTACGCCAATAAAAAAAAAAATTAAATAAACATTTTTTTTTCTAAAGGGAAAAAAAAAAATCTGTTTTCATCCTTAAACAGTCCAGTAGCTATATTTATTAAATTATCATTTCTGGGAAAATACAGGAGCTATCGGCTGCTGTGACTAAAAGCTACTTAAGGCTGATTCTTCTGTTAAAAAATTCTTTAAATATGTAATAGACATTCTTTTAAATTGTTGTTTCTTCTTCGATTCCATTTTGGCAAGTAGAGATAGTCTGGGAAGTTGACCAGGGAGTCAGTAAGCAGGACTTTTTTCATTTAAATTGGATTTGTTCAACACTCTGAACAAAATATATGCTGAATCCTTGAATATTCAGGAAACCCTGAAAACTGACATTTTGGTACTCTTCTACATTGATCTTTTGTATCCGTAGTCCCATGTGTGAGTGTAACGCATGTGGTAATGTCTCACTAGAACTTCTTGCCTCTATAAAACTACATTCTTTGATACCTCACTTCTACAAGATGAAAGATTCCCATGATTGGCCTCATCTCAGTTAGGTTTGTGGAGTGACAAGGGAATTGTGCCCAGTCAAAGTTGTGTTCCTAGAATTTACAGTGAAGGAGTGTTTGAACAAGAGACAAAGCATGAGCAATTCTTTCTGTAGGAGTCTGATCTAAATCTAGTACCTAGCGTCAGATATAAATAGCTATTATTTTGACTGAAACACTGTATTAGGTAAATATGAAGTTTTCTCTTGCTTTCATATAAGTGAGACAGAGTTTATTCAGTTTGATGGCTTGATGGTTTTTACTTAGCTGCATTTCTTCATACATTTATGATACCACCTTTTGAAAAGCCAGTGGAAACTGAAGTGGTTGATATCCTTTAAATCAGATTTTTTCAGACTTTCCTCTGCTTATAGATAGGGACAATATATGCAAGAATCCAGCATATAAGGAACACAGGAGTGCAAAAGTTAATTAAGATGCTGAGGTGCTGCTAACACTTGAAGAGAATAGTCCTTTGAAAGCTTGGCCTGTCCTTGCATTTGTATATGTATCGTACACAACATCCAGAAGATGTGTATTTGACACAAGAGTTAATCTTGTGATCTCTTTGCTGATTTCATCTGTACTCAGAGGGAAGAAAGATGGAGGTCAGTTCAGATGGGTAGGTTGTGATCATTTCACCAGGGACGTAAATAGGAGGCAGCAAATCAGGAAACAAGGGTAATGTTGAAAAAAATTCACAAGAGCTTTTTCTGAGACAGTAATTTTAACAAAGCCAAGAAAAGTGATTCTTCTTTCTTTTATACTTGGAAGGTAGTTTTTATTAATATCATATTAATAAAATCATGGTTCTCATAATTTTCTTTAACATCAGTGGATTAGATTGCAGAAAGGACTGGAAAAGAAGAAAGGCCCTATCTTGACGTGGCTATTGTTGGGAGGGCTTAGTTATAGGAGGACTTCTGCATTTTTTGTTCTCTGCACGTTATATGAGAGAACAGATGGGACCAGTTGCCTGAGTTGCTGCTGATTTTTGCTTTTTTATTGAGGTACAGTACACAGGTTCTCCTGTGTGTGATTTTCAAATGCTGAAACAGTGGAGAATATACAGAGTCAAGAGAAGTACATCTTAACAACAAGAGGAATTGTGCACTGTGTTTAGAAGTGTTGGGAAAGAGTAACCAGTAGAAATGGAAAGAGCAGGAGTAAATAAAAGCAAGAACCACTTTCTGGTGGAGTGAGCAAAAGAACGAGGTAGACGGGTTTAATCTGACATTATGTCTCATCAGATAGAGCAAGCTCTGTAGCACAAAAAGAAGGCACTTGAGAGGCAGAAACAGATTCTAGAATGAGGCTTTTCCTTTTCTTCCTAGAATAGACACACTCTTGAGCTCTCCTCTTAACTATTACTTCAGAAAATAGTACAAGAAAGAAAAAGTTTGTCTCTGAGGTGACGTTGATACCAGCAGTGACAATAGTGGTGACTTTGCCGTGCTCCCTTGGAGAAAGGAAGGACTCAAACATGTTGAAATGTTCCTGGATAGCCAATAGGAGCCCAATTTGACCTTGGAGACTGACAAACACATGTAAGTGGACTGGTTATTGCCACTCTTGTTTGGAAATGTGGATTGGAGTGCATGGTACACTGGGAGTAATCACCCATTACAGCCGGTAGTGAATGATGAGAAATGAGATGGGAAAAGGGAGCAGACAGTGTCTGCTGGGATGCTGAAATCAGCCAGAAAAAGAGTACACAGGAGCCAGGGATGCTTGAAAATCTCAGGATTACATGGTCTTGCGTAGTCCACCGTGTCTATCCTCCTATTCCCCAAACATTTCAGGGAGGTACCTGCAGCATCTTTTCTTGTTGTGTCATTACAAAACCATTTTGGGATAGTGTATAACATTGTGAAATGGTTTTCAATACTGAGTAGGCCACGTTCTACCATCAGTTGCATCAGAGCAATTCTGTTCACTTTGGCAAGCTCACACACATGTAACAGAATGGAACCTGGACCGCCTCGTGTATGGAAATCAATAAACATTTTTGTGATCCAGTTGGATTCTGGCTCTTGAACAGACCTTTTCTACATGAAACAATTTCCTAGGGATTTTTCCAAAAGACAGGGAATGGAGTTGTTGAAGTGCAATGCTTCAGGGTTCCTTGGAGCACTGGAGATTACCCAGTTTCACCCAGCAGGCAGATTTATTTTTTTTAATAGATGATGAATATATACCTTATTAAATAATAACAAGGTTATTTGTTATTCTTAATTCAGCACAAATTTACCACCTTAAGACACCTAGATCCCAGATTTATCTGACAAAATTCCGACAGCACTTACAGGAGGAGAATTTCAACTAGCAAATGTTTTACAGAAGGCATTGTTTCTTTGAATATAACTGTGATATAAATAGCTGGTATTCGTAGTCAAAATAGGACAAATGCATTGGAAAAAGGGTCTGAATTGAAAGGGTAAGAAACTGACATTCTGGAAAAGTAAGAAACCATTTTGCTACATACTCATGCAAAAAATATTTGTGAAAGTGCTGTTTTCCAATGCTTCAGTTCACATCCTATGCTATCTCTATAAATATAAATATATCTCTAACACAGCAAGCTGTAGGCAATCCAGCAGGTTCCTAGTATGCATTGAGGACAACTTATTAAGCCAAGTAATAAACACCCCTACCCGACGGGATGTGATACTAGACCTGGTGGTCACCAGTGCAAGTGAGCTCATTGGGGATGTCAAGATCGGAGGTAGCCTGGGCTGCAGTGACCACGCGCTGGTGGAACTAATGCTACAGAGGGAAATGAGAATAACGAAGAGCATAGTCAGGACCCTAAATTTTAGGAGGGCAAATTTCCAGCTCTTCAAGGAGATAGTCAGAAGGACTCCCTGGGAAACGGTCCTTAGGAACAGGGGAGCAGAACAGAGCTGGCAGGTCTTTAAGGATGTATTCCACAGAGCGCAAGAGCTCTCGATCCCCAAGAGTAAGAAGTCGGGCAGAGAAGGGAAGAGACCGGCATGGCTGAGGCAAGACATGCTGGTCAAACTAAGGAAGAAGAGGGAACTGCACAGGCAGTGGAAGCAGGGACTGGCTTCCTGGGAAGAGTATAGGGAAGCTTCCTGGATGTGTAGGGATGGGGTCAGGAAGGCCAAGGCACAGCTGGAGCTGAACTTGGCAAGGGATGTGAAAAATAACAAGAAAGGCTTCTACAGGTATGTCAGCCGGAAAAAGATGGTCAAAGAAAGCGTACCCCGGCTCATGAGCGAGACCGGCGAACTGGCAACAGCAGATGAGAAGAAAGCTGAGGTACTCAACAGCTTTTTTGCCTCAGTCTTCACTGGCAACCTCTCTCCTCACCCCTCCCGAGTCAATGAATGGCATGAAGGAGACCAGGAGGGTAAAATCCCTCCAGCTGTAAGTGAAGACCAGGTTCGGGACCTCCTGCAG